>Ga0208277_1000918_pt1 | contig 17409 bp, 15 predicted proteins | sample ETNtaG_5_FD_185782 | JGI IMG/M metagenome (GOLD analysis project Ga0208277, IMG submission 185782) | Marine microbial and viral communities from oxygen minimum zone, Eastern Pacific Ocean - ETNP201406SV205 (SPAdes) (version 2) | ecosystem: Environmental > Aquatic > Marine > Oceanic ...
CCAACAGGCATTCCAGAGGCGGTAAAGGGATTAGTTGCAGCACCAATTAATAATCCATCTTCAGGTGCCACAATATCAACGGTAAGTCCCGGAGTTGCAGGGTCTGATATTGTAGCAATAACTTCTCCTTCCCTCATTACAGAACCAGAGGATACAAACATATCGAGCAAGCCTCCTTCACTAGCTCTAAGCCATCTTGAACCACTTGCAAGCATCCTAAACCTAGGTCTATTAGGAGTTCCGGGCACCATTCTTAACGACCTGAGTATGTTCATTACTCCATGAATTGCAACCTTTACTGTCGAGTTATCAATCAAATTTGCCCCTCCTCCCTCGTAAGTGATTGATGGTATGTCTTGTTCATTTGCTACCTTTCTAAGTGAACCCTTTGGGGGTTTGGAGTCAAGTAAGATTTCAATTCCAAAGGCTTTTGCTAGTATGTTTGAACTAGCATGGGCTAAATCAACTCTAATTTGCGGCATATTTGAACGACCTTTTGCCGCGCTATGCAAGTCTATTATGGCATCACTGTCATTTAGTAAGTACTTCCATACTTGAGCAGCAACTCGCTTCGTGGTGGAGCCTTTAAAATCTCCAGGGAAATTTCTGTTCAAATCTCTACCATCGGGAAAGTATCTCGATTTACTTCGGTATCCTGGCAGATTGACAACTGGAACAATTCTCAAAGTTCCTGCCATTTGATTTGGGTCTAATGGTTTACCAATATCGGTAAATGCATTTGACAAAAGATGCGTACAAGCTGAAGCACCAGTTAATTCATCTCCGTGAATACCACCAAGTACAGTGATTGTTGGGCCCGGTCTTATTCCATGTATTACGGTGACAGGGATTGGCCATGGGTCTCCTAGATCAACTTCTAGAAGCGGGAGTGAAATCGTTCTTATCGTACCTGGTTTGACTATTTTACGAAATAGTCTGATGTTGCCCCATTCTGCTCCACGATCCCACTCAGGACGGTCTTCTGTTTGATGTGCAGCTAAGGCTTCCTGAATTGCCATTCTACGACGTTTTGGTAACTCATGGGCAACTCTTACTTTGGTCTTTTTGACCTTTTTACCCTTGCCCATGACTGACCCAATAAGTCATCGTCAATGAATTATACTGCTGAAAAATAGTCGCAATAAACAAGGACGTCTAATACTTGGACAGGCCATGTCTGACCTAGGAGTTCAACAGATGTACGCACCAAATTCTATTTGTTTTGGTTGTGGGCCGGCAAATGAAAAAGGATTGAGGATATCCAGTTATCGCATTGAAAACGGATTGTCCATGGAATTTCAACCAAGTGACTTCCATCAAGCATTCCCTGGCATGATTAATGGTGGTATTATTGGAACATTGCTTGATTGTCATGGTAATTGGACTGCTGCGGTAGCAATTATGGATCACAATTCTTTGGATGAGCCACCTTGTACAGTTACTGCTTCTTATTCTGTTAAATTGAGAAGGCCAACCCCAGTAGGTTGCAAACTTATCGTTACCAGTCAGATAATTGAGTTAGACGGGAACAAAGTAAAAGTCGAATTATTACTCGAGGCTAACGGTAAAATTTGCGCCACAGGAGAAGGATTATTTGTCGCAGTCAAAGAAGGTCATCCTGCATATCATAGGTGGAATTAGTCCAATGGCCAAACCTTCTAAACAACAATTAGAGCAATTAGATAAGCTAAGAGTGATAGTTGTTGAAATCATGAAGGATATGGAAATATGGCAAAATTTTGATTTGGATTTGTTATACAAGATACCACTTGCAGTGCTAAAGAGAAACGCAACCCAACGTCATGGAGCAACAAAATGGCAGAGAGGTATATCTAGAGGACAATTGGGTCTAGAATTTGTAGAAGTAATAGAATTACATCCAGAATTATTGTCGGGAGATTGGAATGCATATGCCGCTTTTGTACTGCATCATGAGTTTATTCATGCTTTGGGATTCCACAACCATGATGCAGAATTTAGGCATTTGGAGTATTCTTGGCCAGGGATTGAGGCAGGTATAATCGGTCCTGAGTTTACAGAATACCTGCGAAGAAAGTCAGCTAAATGGTTGTGGAAATGTTTGACATGCTCGAAAAGTTTCCCGAGGAAAAAACCCAGTAAAGGGAAATATAAGTGCAGAAATTGTTCAACTATTCTAACGGATATTCAAACTTGATTACTTTTTCTTTCCTTTGCCTTTTTTGGCTTTTTGTTCTGCTTTTTTAATCACTTCTTCTGCATCCATATCTGCATCTTTAGCAGCCTTTTCAATCGTAGATTTTTCTGCTTCAGAAATTTCACCATCTTTGGCTGCAGATTTGACTGCTGCCTCGACATTCATTAAAGCAGCATCTTCATCAGATATTCCTAAAGCAGCCTGGAAGGATTTCAAGTCTTGAAGTTCCTCTTCTGTGATTACTCCATCAGCCCATGCTGTTTCGTAAGCCTCTAGTAAGAAGTCCTTGTAAGCTTGAGGATTTAGCAAAACATCTCTAATCAAACCATGATTTGGCGATGAATCGATAGATTCCGACATGTCTAATATCGCAATAGAGCGCCTAACTTCCTTGACAGCCATATCTTTTAGGCCATGTCCAGCCCATACTGCACCGGCTGCAACAACGGCAGCTGCGAACCATCGCATAATGCTCTGGTCGACTAAATCTCCTGGCTCAATTAAGTGAAATATACCTAATACTGCCATAGCGGCACCACACATGACCTCAACCCAATCATTTAGATCTGGTTCATCATCAAATACCGATAATCTTTCTTCAATTATCGAATCCATATCGTCGCTCATATTAGATATGCAGTAACAGGGGGGTTTTATTGGTGTCGGAATTATAATTTCATGCGTTGTCCTTTTGGACTATTGACATCACAGTCACCACATGGCAGGCCAGGTTGTGTCGATAGATGACTTGGTTTTACCTGATAAGGCAAAGAAATTCTTCATAGAACAATGGGGAATTACCAAACTTCATCCACCTCAAGCACAATCTATGGATGCAATCTTCTCCAATCGTAGTGCGTTAATTGCAATACCTACTGCAAGCGGTAAGTCGCTTATTGCTTATATCGCGATTCTCCGTAAATTGCTACTCGAGGATATTGGTTCCAAAGCCATCTACATTGTACCACTCAAAGCCTTAGCTTCTGAGAAATTTGAAGATTTCAAGGCGCTTGGCAAGGCATTGAATTTAACTATTGGTTTAGGTATTGGCGATTCATCATCCGAAGCAAAAAGGATTGATCAGTGTGACATACTAGTATGTACTTCTGAAAAATTAGATTCAATAATTAGAAACCGTTCCCAGTCGATGTCAAATGTTTCAATTATCGTATCAGATGAATTTCATCTGCTAAATGATGCATCTAGGGGTCCAACTTTGGAAATTAATTTAACAAAATTACGTTATCTAAGACCGAATGCTCAAATTATTGCTCTGTCTGCTACGGTAGGTAATTGTGAACAACTTTCAAATTGGCTTGATGCAGAATTGATAATTTCGAATTGGCGGCCAGTTGCTTTAGAATATAGTACATTTCATGATTTACATTTGGAGCCTAGAATGGTGCAATCCTCTAATTTATCAGATAATGCAGACTTACTTAATCCCCCAAGAGACCTTGAAGGACCAAAATCACAACCTACTTGGGTAGTATTGAATGATACAATAGACGCTTCTGGTCAATTACTAATCTTTGTCGGGACTAGGAAAAGTGCTGAATCTGAGGCGGTAAAATTAGCCAAAAGAGTATCAAAAAAACTTTCCACAGAAGACGCTGATAGAATTGCTAAATTAAATGAAATAGCATCTTCTATAGAGGGGGGTCGTCAATCTGTGATGGGTGAGAAACTAGTGCAATGTATTCGAGGGGGAACAGCATTTCATCATGCAGGCTTGACTCATAATCAAAGAAAAGTAGTTGAAAATGCCTTCAAAGAAGGAATTTTGACTTGTTTATCTGCAACCCCTACCTTGGCTGCAGGGGTAAACCTTCCTGCAAGAAGAGTATTAGTTAGAGACATAAAAAGGTGGGATGATGGAATGAGTCGACCTTTGCCAGTTATGGAAGTTAGGCAAATGCTGGGTAGAGCCGGTAGACCGAAATATGACGATTTTGGCGAGGCTTGGGTTCTATGCAAAGGCACTGATGGCTGGGAGGTTGCAGATATGGTTAGCGAAAAATACTTTTTTGGAGATGTGGAGCCAATAAATTCCAAGTTAGCAGGCGAGCCTGCTTTACGCACCCACATTCTTTCAATTATATCGACAGGCGGAATCCAGCATAGGGGGGAAATTGGAGATTTCTTAGCAGCAACATTCCTCGGATTTTCAACTCCAAAACATATCTTGAAAGAAAAGATTGATCAAACTCTTACATGGTTAACAGAGGAACGTTTCATTAGGAAAGTTGGAGTTGACAAATCTTACTCTGAGGCACGAGCAGATAAAGTCGTAGATAGTGATGACTGGGATGACAATGTACCTGCTTGGGCAATGGTTGCAAAATCTACTCAAGGTGTGGAGATGACTGATGAAAATAATTCCACTACTATCAACAAATCAACAGCACATAATAAACCAGTATTAGGGTTTAATCTTGCATCTGAATTAAGCTCTGTTGGTGCATGGCATTCAAATGATCTGGATGAATTTTCAGGTATGAAATATGAGGCTACATTAATGGGTGAGAGAATAACTCAGTTATATCTTGACCCATTGTCCGCATCTATAATTAGAACAGGCCTTCGTAGAGCAATAAGAAGAATCGTCAAGGATATTGCCCCAGTAACCAATTTTGGACTTTTACACCTGGCAACATCAACTCCAGATTTCACTTCATTGTGGGCAAAAAACTCAGAAATGGAGCCAAATTCAAAATTATGGATAAAAACTAATTCTGTTGAAGATGAATTATTATCGGATTCTAGTTATGATGAAATGCTACTTTCAAATGTTAAATCTGCATGGATGGTTGAAATGTGGTGTGATGAGTATAACATCCGTTCTATAGAGAAAGATTTGGATGTTAACCCCGGCGATATTAACTATCGAGTTGATATTATGGCATGGCTTATTCATTCTTCACGGGAAATAATTTTGACGGATGATGTATTTTCTGATGAACACATGCCGCAGATTGCTGAATTAATCAAACAATTAGATGTATTGCGTTTAAGGGTAAGACATGGTTGCAAAGAAGATTTACTTACTTTGGTAAATATTCCAAATGTCGGTCGATATAGGGCACGTGAGTTATCTAAAATCGATATAAGAACTCCTCACGATGTTGCAAATATGACCAAGAAAAAAAGGGATCAGATTTTAAAAATACGTGGTTGGGGTCCTCAGTTATTGGATAAAATTATGCTTGAAGTAGCTAAAGTGATAGAACCTTCCAAACACAAAAAACGAAAGGTTCGTCTTGATGACATACCCTTAGATGATGAAATTTGAGCGGATTATTGAAAAGCCAGTTCACCTGCCCACAATCATGGAGATGCCTCAATTCCCTTGTGTTAAGTTGGATATCTCTAATCATAGCAGTGATTTTATCGGAGAATTTCTCCAACAGAGAGAAGATGATAATTGGTTATTAATGTCACATCATGCTGCACAAGGGCAGCAACAACTGTGGACTGCGTGGCTTTTGGCAAAGCGAGCATTTTCCAATAATAAGGCTCTTGCAAGATCATTAGATGCAGAATTTTTGAGGTATATTGCGGGGACACATCACGTCTCAGAGGCTTTCAAAAAAGTGGGAATAAATGAAGACGATAATACTGCATGGCTGATATTTTTGCCAAACCATATTGCCGATCTAGATGAGATAAAACCATCATTTTCTTTGGATGAGTTTAATTTTGGAGTAGAATCATTGATTGAGAAACTAAATCTCAAGATGGTTGAAGGTAAACCAGAAATCAATATTGAAGGAATTAAAAAAATGGGCATTCCATTGCCAGAATCAAAATCAAATTTAATGGATTCTATAATCGGCCATATTATATCTGCAGACCTAAATTCTTGAGTCATTTGAAAGAAGTATTCAAACACCACCGTTTGTTGGGATGTTTATGGTCATAGTTAAGACTCCAGATTCAATTGCATCCGGAAACAGCAATAGATATCTAGATGTAGATAAAATCAATAAAAGTTTAGATTTAGTAACTAGCAACGGTGCAACATACGCTGAAGTAAGGTTAGTTGCGTTAACTGATTATTCTGTGGCTATGCGCGACGGGAAATTAGAGAGGGCAATACCAGGCCAAGAAATAGGAGCCACTATTAGAGTCCTAGCTGATGGTGCTTGGGGTGTTCACTCAACAACTGACATATCGTCGTTACAAGAACAAATGTCACCCACTTTGAAACTAGCCCAGTCAGTTGCTGCAAGGAGATCTGCAAAAGACCGTCCAATAAAGCTAGCAGAAGTTCCAATCATCGAAGACAGTATTCATTGGGTACCTAAAAAAGATGTTAGAAATACTGAATTATCCCAACGTCTTGAACACTTGAAGTTAATGAATTCAACCGCATCTGAACACGAAAATATCGTATCTGTTACCTGCGGATGGCATGATGAAAATATTCACACTGAGTTTTTGAGTAGTGAAGGAATGAATCGAACATGGAGTTTTCAAAGATCCCTAATTAATGGCATGGTCACTGCTAGAGATGGTGGCAATGTTGTTTCCTATCGGACACGTTTTGGTGGCGAAGGAGGATTAGAACTGATAGAATCTTGCGATGTTGATGCTCTTGGGGAAAATGCTAGAATCTCTGCTTTAAGGTTATTAAAAGCGCAGAGGGCACCCTCAGGGAAAATGCCACTTATTGCTGACCGTGACTTGACAGGTGTTTACATTCACGAAGCATTAGGTCATCCTTGTGAAGCAGATTTAGTGGCTGCTGGAGATTCTTGTTTGGATGGCAAATTAGGACAAAAAATAGGCAGTGATTTAGTGACCGTTATTGATGATCCAACAATCCGTGGAGGTTATGGGGCTCATCCAGTAGATGATGAAGGACTTGATACTACAGAAAAATGCTTAATCAAAAATGGCGTCCTGACTGAATATCTTAATCATAGGGAGACCGCAGAACATTTCGGTCTCAAACCCAATGCTGGAGCCAGGGCTCAAGACGGCTTGCATCACCCACTGGTTAGGATGTCAAACACATTAATTCACGGAGGTACGCACAACGACTTAGATGATCTTGTCGATGATGTAGAGTATGGTGTCTATGCATGTGGTTCTCGTGGCGGGCAAGTAGATACCGGCAGGGGTTCATTCCAATTTGCTGCACAAGAAGCTTGGTTAATCGAAAATGGTGAAATAACTACTCCTCTAAAGGATGTAAGTGTCAGTGGACTTACGTTACAGATATTGAATGATGTTGACGGACTGACCAAAGATTCTAGGTTAGCCGCTCCAGGATTTTGCGGTAAAGGACAAACAGTTCCAGTTGGTGATGGCGGGCCAATAATGAGAATAAGTGAAGCTTTGGTGGGATGAATTTGTTACCAGATGGTGCATTAGACCGACTTCAAGACGGTTGTAGAATTATCGGTTCTCGGTGCAATCAATTAGGTATCAGTCAATGGGAAGTAGTTGCTACTCAGTCATATGGTCATCAAATAGACATCGAAGGGGGAAAGATATCTCTTGCCGGTGGTGGAGGTGAAGGTGGATATGGAATAAGGGTGTTAGAAGATGGTAAATTTGGCTTTGCTTATCTTGTTGATGTTAAATCAGCGGATGAAGCAATCAGTAGTGCCATTTCAATCGCCCGTATCTCACCGTCAATAGAAGGGTTTGTCCTTCCAACAGAGCAAAGTGCACAACAAGTAGCAGGATTATTTGATAAATCAATTATCGATCTAGATTCCGAATTTCTCCTTAACCAAGCAGACGCTATAATTTCAGAGGTTTCTTCCTTAGATTCACGAGCTGTTGTTACTGGAGGTGGTATCGGGGTTAGTGCTAATGCTTCATCAATTCTTACGAGTGAAGGTATTGAGTCAGGAGGTTTGACTACTTCTCATGGCGTCGGTGTGCAAATTTCTATAGAGGAAAATGGCCAACTTACAAGTTCTTGGCAAAGTAAATCTGCAAAAAGTAAACTCCCAAATGTCCCTCAGTGCATTGAAAGAGCGGTTGAATGGGCTCAACTAACTAGGGACCCAATCAAGGTTGAAGCACTGGAAGATGATTCGCCAATATTGATGACCAGTGAAGGTTTTTCTCCTTTGTTTTCAGTAGTTGTTCCCACAGCAGTAAAAGGAGAAAAATTAGTCCGTAATGAATCCTTTTGGTCAGGTAAGATGTCTCAAAATGTGATTAGTTCTGATTTATCAATAATCGATGATGCGACAGTAGAAGCAGGTAAATCATCAGGTTCAAGAGATGATGAAGGAGTACCATCTAGGCAAAATGTGTTAATCCAAGATGGCAAGTTAATAGGTTCCTTGTGGTCAACCAGAGACTCTGCACAACAAATTGCAGAGGGACGAATTGAATCTGCCCACACCACAGGTTCGGCAATAAGGTCAGGTCATCAATCTCCGCCTATTTCTGGTTGTAGCAACCTGTTTTTGTCTTCTTCCAAAAAATCTCACAATTTTGAATCCATGCTTGAATTGATGGGAGATGGATTCGTAATCAACAGTGTCATGGGCGCTCACACAGCCAACCCTACTAGCGGAGATTTTTCTGTTACTTCCAGTTCAATATTGCGTGTGGAAAATGGTGAAATAATTGGTGCTGTTAAACAAGCTGGGGTATCTGGAAATATGGCTAAAGCATTACAAAAAGGAGTTTATCTTGGTGATGATGTCAGGGCACAAGGATCCTATTCATCTGGAACTATGTACGTGCCAAATGTATTATTGACCAAAGGAATAAGAGTTAATCCTGTTTAATAGATTTTTCAATGGGATAATTTATGTTCCGCCGACTCCGGTGTTATATTACTGGAGGAAAAGGGAGTGTATTGTCTAAACCAAACCGCACAGAGGCCCGCATCCGTTCCAAATTATGGAAACGGCAAACTGAATATTATTTGTACAGGTGTTTCATATGTCTGATGACAAATATGAATCGCACATTAAGGCAGTTTTATCAGAATGCCCTGATGCGAATGTTGATGAAGTCAAAGCATCATTCAAGAAATACGAAGAAGAGTTCTATATTCCGCCACAGGATGCACTAAGATCAATAATTAGAAGGTTCCAAGGTGAACAACAAACTACATCACCCAGTAAGGCAAATAACCAACCAAGGAATACTAAGAAAGTAAAGTCTCTCTCTGAACTTTCAGGGACAGATAGGGATGTTGAGATAGAAGTAGAAATCATCTCTCACAATGTTAGGGAGCAAACAATTAGAGGTGAGGAGAAGAAAATCGCCTTCGGATTGATTGAAGATAATCCGTGGAATGATGGTTCTGAAAGAGTTCGTTGGGAATACAAGGATTGGGGGCCAAACTCAAACATAACACCAGGTTCTGTAGTCCGAATCGAAGGTGCATCAGTCAATGAGTATCAAGGAAAAATGTCGCTAAACATAAATCAAAGCGCAAGAATTGCCGTTTTAAGAGAGGGAACAAGGCCGGTTAATGCTCCTGGTGAACCAATAGATATCAGTAATATTCCAAAAGACGGTTATATTTGTGTTGTTGGCAGAGTACTTTCATCTAGGGAAGACCAAATTCATCGTAAAGATGGTTCTGGTTCTATCGATGTGGTTAGGGGTAGAATTGCTGATGAATCTGGCACCATTGGTTTTCTTTCATGGGAACCATTCGAACATGAGATTGGAAGTTTGGTAAAAATAGACGGTGCACAGGTTAAAACCTTTAGAGATACTCCAGAGTTGAATTTTGGTAGAACAACTAAGATCGAAACCTTTCACGACGCCAATTTTGCAGATACAGAAAAATTAAACAGCCAAAATATGAAAACGGTATCTCAACTTACTGATGGTTCAAGGGATGTAGAAATAATTGTACAAATTACTGAATGGCAAAAGCGAACTTTCACTAAAGATGGAGTCGAAAAGCATCTTTGGTCAGGACAAATAGCAGATTTGACCGGAAGATGCCGTATGAGTGCTTGGGAAGAACTGCCTATAGACGAAAATAAATTACCTTTAACCGTTAAATTGTCAGGTGTTAGAGTAAGAGCTTGGCAGGGCATTCCTGACATAACGGTTGATAGTGCAAAGCAAGTAGAATTTCTTGACAAAACGCCTTGGGATGACTCAATCAATCTCGAAAATCATGTTGTCGAAGTTGACTTGACTGAATTAACTAATTCGTCCAGTAGAGTAGGAATCTCTACAGAAGGAACAATAGTTAGCGTGCGAGACGATTCTGGAATAATAATGCGATGTTTAGAATGTCGTAGAGTGCTTCGTGATGGTGAATGTTCATCTTGTGGTTCGTCAGAATCTCAACAAGATGTTAGATTGAGGTTGGTAATAGATAATGGTGAAAATACCGCTTCATTATTGATAAATAAGGCAGCATCAATCAAACTAACAGGTTTAGATGAAGATAAGATGGCTCAAAAAATAGAATCCGATGGAAAAATGGAATTTGTCCAATCGCTCAGGGACATGATGCTTGGTAGAGTCATAAAAGCCAATGGTCGTACAATAGTTGACGAACAAGGTGCAATGATTCTCGCAGACCATGTTGAATTAAATGACGTTGACGCGGGTCTTTTAGCCACTGAAGTAAGAGCAAAATGGGGGGTTAACTAATGCAATCAACAGGGCGTGTAAAGCGTCAATCTGCTGTACACATATTTGCTTCGGAATATGGTGAATCTACTCTAAGCGAGAAAGGTTCTGGTGAATTTGATCCATCATTTGTGATAACTAAGTTGGGTTCAAGGATTAATCGAGTTATAGTTGCAGGTTTATTAGAACGTATTGAAGGTAGAGATGTTTCAAATGGTTCGGTAATTTATCAAGGTCAGCTAAGGGACCCATCTGGAGTTAACTATTTTTCAGTCGGAGATTATGTTTCTGATTCCGTAAAGGAATTAACAATACAATTGTCAGAAAAATTAGAAACAGGTGAACCAATATTATTGATGATGGTCGCAAAAACACGATTATATCAAACAGATGAAGGTGCAGTATATACTTCACTTAGACCAGAAGAAATGTGTGTTATAGATTCAGCCAGGTATGCTAATTGGCTTGCTAAGACATCAGATCATATGATGATAAGAATGTCAAATTATATGACAAGTTTAGATTTTGATGCTAATATTGAATCGATGTCAAAATCAGAGTTTTCAGAACATCAACAACTCGGCTTAGTTGCTGCTAGGAATCATTACGGGGAACTAGATTTAGAACATTATCGGTTGAATGTAATGCAAGCATTAGATATCGCAGAAGGAAAATTAGAATCTGCTTCTAAACCAGCACCTCAACGAATAGAATCAACAATAGATGAAGATGAATCGGCAGAGGAAAAAGAAAGTGATGTTGAGACGGCAATAACTGATATCATTAATACTCTTGATCAAGGAGATGGAGTGGATTTTGAGACAATTATAGTAAATGCAGAAGCTAGAGGATTCCAACGTTCAATCACCGAAGAAAAAATTGAGGAAATGTCAGATAGCGGTATTGTTCATGAGCCAGCATTTGGCTGGTTTAGATTAGTTTAGATTAGCTATAACTCCCAACACATTCAAGTTCTTAGTTGACTGTGGTTGGTATAGGTGGAGATATGTCAGGAATGGATTTTTTTATCCGCCCCGCAACGGGAACAAGTAGTTCAGACTGGGTTAGGATACCAAATGCCGATATTAAGGTGAAGTCTGCAAGAAGGATAACTAGGACAATTGTAAGAGGTCAAGAAGGCGACAATCTTCATGATGAAGGCTCAGAGTCTACTCTTTATACTGTTTCAGGGGAGATGAAGATAGATGAGTATAAGAAAATATTATCGATGTACAAATCTGGTCAACCATGTATTCACGACCCTTTTGAAGAAAGGGATGTGAAAGTGGTATTTGCATCAATGGAATATGATGGTTCTAATGAATTATTCATTTTTGAATTCATTGAAGATATTATTTGAGGTGTTTTTTTGAGAAAGCTCGATGAGAAGAAAGAGATTCTCTACGTTATTAGGACATTAGATGTATTAATGTCTTCAGGTGTTGGTCTAGAAGCTGCCTTACATACTATTGGCAAAGGTGGCTATGGTATTATCTCCAAGGATTTCTCTTCATTGATGACAAAACTAAGTTCAGGTAAATCAAGAGGATTGGAATTTGAAGTCAAGGCTTTGATGAATAAGGCCGAATCTGATGGTTACCGAAGATTACTGAATACTATGTATACTAATTTGACTCAAAACACTGATTTGATAGATACTCTTAGAAAACAGGGTAAGAGGATGGAAGAAGATCGTAGTGAATCGGTAAATAAGTACATCGAAGAACTCGGGGGAGTTCCTGAAACCTTGCTTTCGATTGGTATGATTGGACCGATAATTCTAGCAATTGTCGGACTTGTACCTCAAATCCTTGGAGATGGGGCTGAAGCAATAATAGGTTCTATAGACCAAGGCTTGATTAATTCAATAGTAAATGGTGGCCTAATGTTTACCTTGATAGGAATGATGCTAATTGGTCTAAAGGCACATACAAAAGACCCGGGGTTGTGAAATGATATTTGATTTCCTTGAGGCGTTTAATGAAAACTCATTAGTTCTCTATTTATTTGTTATAGGAATAGCTTGCGCAGCAGGTGGTATTCCTCCAATGATTGAGAGAAATAGGCGTCGAGGTATTGAGAATCAATTACCCGGTTTACTTGAATCGCTTTCTGATGCAGTCGGCGCAGGAAGAGGCTTACAAGAAGCAATGTTAGAACAAGGTAGGAATACTCCTGGTGTTCTTGGAAAACTCTTAACTGAAACACTTGAAAGTAGCCATGCATCTTCATTTGATGCAGCACTTTCTGCCTTTGCATCAAAAACTCGCTCATCTCAAGTACAGAGGGTGGTTGTTTTAATCGATACAGCAATGGAGCAAGATGCTCCTTTGCAAAATATTCTTTCAGATTTGGCTATGGATTATGAAAGGTTAAATGATTTAATGAATAAAAGAGAAACTGAATTAGCAGGTAGGGGTATTCTTATCATTCTATTTGTCTGTATTGGCCTACCAGTGCTAATTGCCTTTATCGTTGGTTTGTTTGCTCCTGCAGCATCAGGATTTCAAATTGCCAACTTCAATTCGACATTCTCAACCTTTTTCGCATTGGCTTCAGCAACAGGTGCCATGGTTTCAGGAAGGATGATGGGTCGAGCAAGGGATATGCTTTGGTGGATACCGCTATGGATGTCAACTTCTATGTTACTCTATCTTGGAGCAGTGAAAATGATTGGAGGATGAAAAATGTCTGAAAAAATAATAGAACAATACGGCAGAGTAACGATTTATACTGAACCAAACCACCCTTCACCAATTTATCATGTTGATGGCTCAATTGATCCAAACCCATACGGAGATTTAGCAGTTTTACTGGAAGATGACAATTTGGAAGAAGTAATGTATAACGGTGGTACACAATGTGTCAAAATTGCTCATAGAGAACACGGTATGTGTAGAACTAATGTTTGGATAGATGATGATAGCGGAATTCAGATAGCAAAAAACATCGCATCTTTTACCAATGTTCCACTAGGGGATGGCCCTGGATTAGTACCAATATTTGATGGACGTTTACCAGATGGCTCAAGAGTAAATGGTACAATTCCGCCAATATCACCAGATGGGCCGACTTTGACAATTAGAAAGTTTAGAGAAGACCCTCTTACAATGTTAGATCTAGTCAGATTTGGTACAGTAAACCCACGGCTTGCAGCAATGATGTGGGTCTGGATTGAAGGTCTTGACAGTCGGCCAGCCAATTTTGTAATCGCTGGAGGTACAGGTTCTGGTAAAACTACGACTCTAAACTGCTTAGGTATGTATATCCCATGGGATAGAAGGTTGCTAACTGTTGAAGACACAGCTGAATTACAAGTTTACCATGATCATTGGCTACGTATGGAAACAAGAAGAGAAAGGCCAGATGGTACTCCTGAAGTGGACATGAATGACTGTCTTAAATCAAGTCTTAGAATGAGGCCAGACAGAATAATTGTGGGAGAGGTAAGAGGGCCAGAAGCCGCCACTCTACTTACTGCCATGAATACAGGTCACGATGGTTCCTTTGGTTCACTGCACGCTAATACGGCTCAAGAGACAGTAACTAGAATGATTAATCCTCCAATGTTAGTTCCACCAATTATGCTAACTGGATTAGACTTAATCATTATCCAAGCAAGACTTCATGTTAATGGTAAGACTGCTAGAAAAATAACTGAAGTAGCAGAAATTGCTGGAATGGAAGGAACTAAGCCAAGGCTGAACATCATTTGGAAATACAATCCAGCGAATGACCGAATTGAGGAAACAGGAATACCATCTAAGATGCGTGAAACTATTTGTCAAGCAGCAGGAATTACACCAGACGTGTTTGAAAAGCATGTCTCTCAAAGACAACAAATATTAGAGGATTTGATAAAAAGAGACATTAGAGATATTCAAACAGTAACTCAAGTTATACAGAACTTCTACGCTACTAGGTAATATTAGCCTCTTAACCGTGATAACACATCATCTATGTGGTCAATCTTTTCTTTAGCCGACTTAACCCTCTCGCCAGCATTGGTTAATTCGTCATCATCTGATATAATCTCATCAAGTTTATTCTCTGATTTTGGCTTGAAGTCTTGCGCTAGAGATTTTAATTGAATTATGATTGAATCTACTTCGCTTTCAGAAACAATTACTCCTGGCGCAATTCTTGGTATCTCACTTGGAGATATGAAACCTAACTCTGCACCTATTATTCCGGAACAAGCCAAAACTTTAGGCCTTAAATCTGGAGTGTTGACTTCGTAGCCTCTGGATTCAAGGAATCTAATGATCAATGATTGTTGAGAATCATTAAACTCTCCTTCCGAAGTTTCCATAACAGTTTCAACAAGTTGTTCAAATCCAACTATATTTTTCTCCAATCTTTCAATAGTTCTTCTTTCTTCTGAGCTAATGTGGATTGAACCATGGTGTAAAATCTTGAGGACACGATTTCTTCTTGCAATATTGGGGTCTTGCAAACCTTCTACCTCAGACAAATCCACATGCAGGTCAAATAGTGCATGTAACCTACCAGATATACTTGGTATCCTTAAGTCAAGGCCCATCGATTTTGCAATTTCCTCGAAAGCCATTCTTGCTTTTACCAAATCACCTTCATGCAAGTCAATAGTGTTGGTTAATTGATCTCTAAGTGAACTTCTAGAATTCTCAAATTGTCTAATAGATTCCCTTTCACGCCAAGAATTAGGCATTGTATTAACCGCGCTTTTCTCGGAGTCAATTCTAAATTCTAACTGCATCACTAAATCTACTATGTAAGCACGTACTGACTTTACTTCAACAGGTATTCCATGATTAGATAGACTGTTTATGAAGGCCTCTAAATCATCACTGTTTGAAGCAGAGCTTACTGTCAAAAAATCTCTTGCTGAAGATTCTATTTCGGCAATTCTAGCCTCTACTTCAATCAGTGCTGCTTCTCTCTCTAAGGTGCTTACTTCACTTTCTACAAGAATACTTGGCGGGGTTTGATTCATCGAAGGAGTGATTTCTTCTGGCTCGTCTACAGTTGTTATATTCTTTAATGCCGCATCAATACTGGTAGAAACCTCAATTCTGGATGTATCTAATCCATCATCAGCTAAACCGCTTCTCAACTCTGATTCATCTTCAAATGTCCAACCCTCTGGATGCTCTTCAATAAATTTAGAGACAGTCTCTTGAAGAGATTCTGTTTCGGAAACTTCGTAATCCTCCAGAGGTGATGGGATGATTATCTTTGATTTGGCATTTTCATTGTGTCTTTTCAGTGATTTCTTTACTTTGCCCCATGAGCCTTGTTGCGATGCTAACACTCCTGCAACCCTAACAAGTAGGGTCTGTTTATCACCAGTTAGTGGCAATTCTAGAATTTTACACATTGAATGAATCTCATTTTTATTCATTTTGTCCAAGTTTTCTGTTGTCATGATTTTTGGGTCTTGGTATAAATGCAGATACAATCTCTGTCTTCTTTCTCTTATAGAACCTGATTTTTTAAGTCCAAACACGCCAAGTAGTTCCCCAAGGTGATTATTCTTAATCGATTTTATATTATCTTCAGATAAGTCCCATTCTGATAAAACAAGATTTTTAATCAATCTTGCTCTCACGATTTCAACAGGACCTTTTTTGGAAATATCATTGACAGAAGCGACCTCTTTCAACCTATCAAATTTAGCTTGATAGAGTTCGCAAAGCAGGTCTACCTTGTTAATCACCCAATCACCTTGTGCATTATGCGTACAAAGCAGTATATGTGGTTTCGCTATCATGTAGAGGTTTTTTTTTCGTTTTGAGAGTGTTTTTCACCTCCGCAAAGGTATTGTATGGTTGACTATTGAGATGAATTTAGAGGCTGAAAGCGTCTGGTGATTAATTTGAGTCGAAGTTTCAAAGCAGCAAAGAACTCAATTAAAGAGACGCACACTCTTCTTCACTCATTAGGTGATATGGTTAGAAGTGATTTCAAAAAGAATTTATCTGGTTTGGAAGAATCACTAAACCAACGAATTGATGAGGCAGAGAAAGCGATTCTTGAATCTTCTAAGGCTCGAGAGGCAATGGTTGCGGGGGTTGGTTCTATGAAAAAGTCAATAGAAAAAGCCCAAAGAAAATTTTCTAAAAATAATAACTTAGAGGAATTAAGACTTACTTTAACTGAAATTTTCGAAGACATAGATAGATTAAAATTGGCTAATGATAAAATTTCGGACGATATCTCGTTGGTACTTCACCCGAATATGTCTGCGGTTGAGGCAATAGAGCGTTTTGCTTCAGATATGCAAAGGTTTGCGGGCACTTGGGAAAGAATTGCGCGAGATATTGATCAATCAATTACCGATTTGTGTGATGATCAAGATCCTTCAGAACTGATTGATTTGGAACAATACATTTCAAATCAAGGATTTGATAAGTTAGTTGGAAGAAACGGAAAAAACGTTGAATCAGAATAACTCAAAATTTCAGAATACCTGGTCTAGGTAATTTGTATTCTTCTGGAAGTCCGCTAATTAATCGCTTAAGTTCATCATGATCTTGTTGTAATAGTTCTAATAAAAACTTAATTTCGGTAATAAATACATTTTTGCCGCGGTCGTATATATTATCTTCAAGTGGTTCTATCCTTACCATTTCCATAGACACTTTACCGCTAGCATCAAGAATTTCAAA
>Ga0208277_1000919_pt1 | contig 17403 bp, 12 predicted proteins | sample ETNtaG_5_FD_185782 | JGI IMG/M metagenome (GOLD analysis project Ga0208277, IMG submission 185782) | Marine microbial and viral communities from oxygen minimum zone, Eastern Pacific Ocean - ETNP201406SV205 (SPAdes) (version 2) | ecosystem: Environmental > Aquatic > Marine > Oceanic ...
CCTGCATAAATTAGTCAAAACAATCTCATATAGGGCGGTTTATAGGGATATTATAGATAAAAGTAAATTACATTTTTTTATAGAAGCTATTACCTATTTTTGCTCCGTTGGATAGAGATTTTGTAAATTCTAAGATATTTTCATCTGGTTCCTTGTTTTCAATTTTCTCTATGATTGCAGAACCAACTACTACACCATCTGCTATACCAGATACCGCTGTTGCATCTTCTGGGTTCTTAATGCCAAAACCAACGCAAATAGGCAAATTCGTCAATTTACGGATCCTATTAATCTCGGGGCCAAGTTTTTTGGCATCTACTCTGCCAGCTCCAGTGGTTCCAGTTATTGAAACATGGTAAACAAATCCTGAGCTATTATCTAAAATTCTAGGGAGCCTGGATTCGTTGCTTGTTGGGGTGCTCAATCGTATAAAGTCTATCCCATTTTTTTGAGCAGGAATACATAGTTCTCTATCTTCTTCTGGAGGCAAGTCTACAATTATTAGTCCATCTACACCGGAGGATTTAGCTTTCTTTAGGAAATTTTCTACTCCAAAAGAATAAATCGGATTGTAGTATCCCATAAGAATTACTGGAGTTTCGTTATTAACCTTTCGAAATTTTTTTACTAATTCTAAGATACTTTTTAGAGTTGTGCCCATTTGCAATGATCTGTTTCCAGCTCTTTGGATGGATGGGCCATCAGCCATTGGATCTGTAAAGGGAATTCCTAGCTCAATAATGTCCACGCCATATTTTGGAAAAGCTACCATTAAATCATATGTTTTATCTAAATTAGGATCTCCTGCCATGATAAAAGAGATAAATGCTTTTTGATTGTTATTTTTCAAGTCTCCAAAAGTTTTTGCAATTCTTTTAACCATTTTATAAATTTGCAAGAGCTATGATCTCGCGGCCTTTCATTTCAATCTTTTTTACTATATCAATTTTCGGAATACTAACAAAGATAATAGAAATAAAAGTTTTTTTAAGGAAAGTCTATGGGTTTTAAAACAGGTATAGTAGGGCTCCCTAATGTTGGGAAATCAACTTTATTTAACGCCCTTACCAGGACTGCAATTGCTCAGGCAGAAAATTTTCCCTTTTGTACAATAGAGCCAAATGTTGGTGAAGTCGCAGTACCTGACGAGAGGTTGCAAAAATTGGCACGAATAGCAGATTCAAAAGTAATAATTCCAGCAAAGATGTCTTTTTGTGATATTGCTGGCTTAGTTAAAGGCGCTTCAGAAGGAGAAGGTTTAGGGAACAAGTTTTTAGCAAATATAAGAGAATGCGATGCGATTATTCATGTTCTTCGTTGCTTTGATGATACTGATGTAACTCATGTTTCAGGTTCCGTTGACCCTATAAGAGACTTGGAGATAATTAACACAGAATTAATTCTTGCTGATTTACAAAGTGTTGACAAGCAATTGGTTAACTTGACAAAAAAAATTAAAAGTGGTGATAAGTCGCTTCTCAAATTATATGATGTATTAATGAAAGCTAAGGATGGATTAGAAAGGGGTGAAGCCATCACATCTACAAATAGAACTGAAGAAGATCAGTTGCTGTTGAGTGATTTTCAATTTTTGACACTAAAGCCAGTATTATATGTCTGCAATGTAGATGAGGCTTCTGCCGCAACAGGAAACAGTTATTCTCAGAAAGTAAAGGATCATGTGATGGAAGAAAATTCAACTTCCATAAACATTTCAGCTTCAATAGAGGAAGAGATTAGCCAAATTGCGAACCAGGAAGAACAAGATTTTTTCCTAAAGGAACTGGGATTAAACAGAACAGGATTAGATAGACTAATTATAGAAGGTTATAAATTGTTAGACTTATTAACTTTTTTTACCGTTGGTCCTAAGGAAGCTCGCGCTTGGACTGTAAGATCAGGTACTACTGCACCAAAAGCAGGATCTGTAATTCATACAGATTTTGAGAAGGGTTTTATAAGAGCTGAAGTCATTCGTTGCAGAGAATATCTTGAGTTTCTGGGGGAGCAGAGAGCAAGAGAAGAAGGGAAATTACGTTCGGAGGGGAAGGGGTATTTAGTGGAAGATGGAGATATAATAAAATTTCTTTTTAATGTTTAAAAAAGTTATATTTTTTTTTGAAAAGGACAAGAATCATAATCTACTTTTTCAAGGTAAAGGCCTTCCGGTGGTGCTACGGGTCCGCATGCTTTCCTATCCTTCAATTCTAATATTTCTTTCATTTTTTTAACATTCCAACTTTTATTGCCTATTTTGAAAAGTGATCCTACTATGCTTCTTACCTGATTATGCAGAAAGCTCCTAGCTTCTATCCTTATAGAGATAACTTCTTCATCAACATTAAACATGTGACCTAAGGTCGAATTAATTTCTATCTTATCAATAGTTTTCACGGAGCTTTTAGCTTGGCATATTGAAGATCTAAAGGTTTGAAAATCATGTGTTCCAATTAAATAGCCGGATGCCTCCTGCATTTTCGGAATATCTAATGTATTTTTTATATTCCAGAATCTATATTTATTAAATATTTGCGGCACATTTCTTACCAAAAAGAGATAATTGTAATACCTTTTCCTGGCAGAGAACCTGGCGTGGAAATTTTCACTGACTTCCGCCGCTTTTGTTATAGCGATAGGGTAGGGTTTAACATGATAGCTTAGCGCATGAATAAGAGATTTCGATTCCCAGTTATATTTAAGGTCAGAATGTCCTACTTGTCCTAAGGCATGTACACCTGAATCAGTTCTGCCTGCACCCGTTATCCCTTGAGAACTCTGGTCTAATTTTAATAGAGCATTATTAATTACTCCTTGGACTGTCAGTTGTTCTTTTTGGATCTGCCAACCCTTGAAAGAAGAACCATCATATTCAATTTTAAAAGCGTAACGTGGCATAAGTACCTATTATAAATTACATCATATTTTTAGATCGTTCCAATATTTGAGCATTTGGTGATTGTACCATCATCAAAATATACTATTATGGCAGAAATTTTAATACCGAATAATTTAGATAAGTTTCTGAGAAAATAGCTTACCTTTACGTTTTATTTGGGCAATAGAGGGTGATCATGGATCCAGATAACAAGGTTGATTATAAGGAAACATTGTTTCTTCCTAAAACTGACTTTCCGATGAGAGCTGGGCTTCCAGCAAGAGAACCGCAATGGCTGGACCGTTGGGAAAAATTAAAAATCTATTCCAAATTAAGGGCAAAAGTAGGGGATCGTGAAAAGTTTATACTACATGATGGCCCTCCTTACGCAAATGGCAACCTTCATATAGGACATGCTCTGAACAAAATTTTGAAGGATATTGTTACTAGAAGCCAGCAGATGCTTGGAAAAGATGCGAGCTATATACCGGGCTGGGACTGCCATGGCCTACCAATTGAGTGGAAGATCGAGGAGCGGTATAGATCTTCTGGAAAGAGTAAGGATGAAATTTCAACAATTGAGCTTAGGAAAGAGTGTCGAAAATTTGCAAGCGAGTGGGTACAAATTCAGAAAGATGAATTTAAAAGGTTAGGGGTAATTGGGGATTGGGAAAATCCTTATTTGACCATGGATTATTATTCAGAAGCTATAATAGCTGAAGAATTTATGAAATTCATAACTAACGGTTCTCTATATCAGGGTTCCAAGCCGGTAATGTGGTCGCCAGTAGAAAAGACTGCTTTGGCTGAAGCCGAAGTGGAATACCATGATATAAAAAGTTATATGATTTGGGTAAAATTTAAGACTAATATTGATGAGTTTATGGGTGCTAGTATAGTAATTTGGACTACGACCCCATGGACTATACCTTCGAATAAAGCCGTGGCCTATGGGAAAAACATTTCTTACGGGCTATATGAAGTTTTGTCTGTTGAAGATGAAAGCCTCTTAAAACCCGGAGAGAAAATAATAATAGCTGATGACCTATATGATTATAACCTAAAAAATGGAAAAGTAACTGAGCTATTAAGATTGAAGTCAATTAATAATGAAACTTTATCAAAGATTTCATTGGAACATCCTCTACGAAACTTACCTGGTTCTGACGGTTATTGGAATTATGAGGTACCAATGGTTGAGGCAGATTTTGTAACTACAGACTCTGGAACTGGCTTTGTGCACATGGCCCCCAGCCATGGACTTGACGATTATGAAGTTTTTGTAAAATTAGGTTGGACTGAAAAGATGACTAATAATGTCACAGAAGACAGTAGTTTTGCTGACCATGTTCCAGTCTTTCGTTCAATGAGAATTATTAATGACAAGGGCAAGGACGGTGAGGCAAATAAAGAAATAATAAATAGATTAATTGAGAATGGAAACTTAATGTCATCGGGCAGATTTGTTCACAGTTATCCACATAGCTGGAGATCTAAATCCCCAATTATTTTTAGAAATACATCTCAATGGTTTGTAAATATAGATAAGAAGCTTGATGATAATATGTATGAACAAGGGAATACTATTAGGGAAAGGGCATTAAATTCTATAGAAAATCTGGTTACATGGACTCCAAATACAGGGAAAAATCGACTATTTTCTATGATAAAGGAGAGACCAGATTGGGTTTTGTCCCGCCAGAGGGTATGGGGTGTCCCTTTGACTTGCTTCGTAAGAAAAAGTGAAGATGGTAGCTTAACTGTACTTCAGGATAAGCAAGTAAATGAAAGTATCATTAAGGCATTCAAAGAAGAGGGAGCTGACTGCTGGTTTGATGACGATGCTAAGGAAAGGTTTTTAGGGGCAAAATATGATCATAATGAGTGGCAAAAAGTAAATGATATTTTGGATGTTTGGTTCGATAGTGGTTCAACGCATGCATTTGTTTTAAGAGACCGTGACGATAGTACGTGGCCAGCTGACCTTTATCTTGAAGGCACTGATCAGCATAGAGGGTGGTTTCATTCATCAATGCTTCAAAGCTGCGGTACTAAGGGGCAGGCTCCATACAAGGGGGTTTTAACGCATGGATTTACCTTAGATGAAAAAGGTATGAAAATGTCAAAATCTCAAAATAATATTACCAGCCCGGAAAAGGTAATAAAGCAGTATGGTGCCGATATACTGAGATTATGGGTAGCACAGTCTGATTATTCTGTAGATCAACGGATTGGGCAAGAAATCCTAAAGGGTGTATCTGATAGTTATCGAAAGCTTAGAAATACACTTCGATTTATCTTAGGTAATCTAGATGGGTTTAATGAAAAAGAAATAGTAAAATATGATCAATTGCCAGAAATCGAACAGTGGGTGCTAAATCGGATAATTGGTTTAGATAAAAGAATTAGAGCTGGTTATGAGGGGTATGCTTTTCAGTCTGTTGCCCAGCAAATTTTTCAATTTTGCTCATCAGACCTATCTGCTTTTTATTTTGATATTAGGAAAGATGCACTATATTGCAGTGCTCCAGAGGATAAAATTCGACGGTCATCTAGAACAGTGCTAGACATATTATTTTATTATATTTCCTCTTGGATAGCTCCCATATTGGTCTTCACAGCTGAGGAAGTATGGCTCTCTCGATTTTCTGGAACTAATGATTCAATTCACTTAACAGATTTCCCATACCCAGAAAAGGTGTGGAAAGCGGACTGTATTGAGGAAAGATGGAATTTGATTAGAGACCTTAGGAAAGTGGTTAGTGGCGCTATAGAGATCAGTAGGCAAGAGAAAGTGATTGGTGCTAGCTTAGAGGCTCATCCTTATATATACATAAATTCTAAGGAAAAGGTATCTATGTTGAATGGAGTGGATTTAGCCGAAATATGCATATCTTCTGGTGCTACTTTAATTTTGGACTCAGGTCCTGAGAATGCTTTTTCGATTAAGGATATTCCAGATATAAAGGTTGTTTGCCAGCCAGCAAAAGGGGAAAAATGTTTGCGTTGTTGGAAAATCCTTCCTGAAGTTGAACAGTCTTTTGAGAAAAAAGTTTGTCAGAGGTGCAGCAATGTCCTCATGTCATAAGTTTTCTCGGTCTGTGAGCTTTGTTGTAGGTTTCTAAAAGTGTCTTTGTTGTTACGGCTGTATAAATCTGGGTGCTTGATAATGAAGAATGCCCTAATAGCTTTTGTATGATACGTAAATTTGCTCCATTTTCAAGTAAATGAGAAGCAAATGAGTGTCTAAGGGCATGTGGAGTGACGGATTCCGGTAAGCCCACTTCTAACCTAACTTGGGAAACAAGATTTTGGATAATTCTTGGAGAAAGTTTGCCCCCATTTTCTCCAATGAACAAACTATCTGTCTTGTTAATTATTTCCCTGCTTTTTTTTAAATAGTCGTCAATTGTTTCTCTCACCAATGGAAGTATAGGAATTTGCCTTTCCTTGCCACCCTTTCCGCTAGCAATGAGAAACTCATCTAAAACAGAAAATTTTTTTTTCAGGGACAAGGCTTCTGAAATTCTTAGACCGCATCCGTACATCAGCATTATTACCGCTAAATTACGGGCATTAACCCATGGTTTAGAAGTGTGTTGAGTTACAGATTTCAAGAATTCTTCTATCTTATCTTGAGAAATAGGTCTTGGTAGTGGTTTTGTAATTTTTGGGGGTTTGATTAAAGAAATACTAGAATTTTCAATATTGAAGTTCTTTTCTAACCAAGAGAAAAAATTTTTTAGTCCAGACAACGACCTTGCTAATGATTGAGGTCTCAAACCTTGGCTTCTCTCATAAGCGAGCCAAGATCTAAAATGGGTAATTGAAAAATTTTTCATGTCTGACGGAGTTAATGACTTAGCTGTGTGATCTTTGGAAAAACGCAAAAATCTTTCAACATCTCTTCTATAACTATCAACTGTGTTTTCACTGTTGCCGCCTATGCTAAGTAAATAACTACGCCAGGCTTCAATCATTTCCGCCAGTAAATAAGATGTTCCCGGTTGCGCCATTAATTTTTTAGGAATCACTCTTAAGCATTATATTATTCAGGTGCCTTTCTAGTACTCCTCCAAAAAAGCTTAAAAGATCGGTAGCTTGGTTGGGGTTAAAATAATCAGGGTCTGTTGAGCCCATTGTTAATAATACAAGATCTTTGCTATCGGAAAGTGAAATAGCAATTACTGCTTCTGATAGTATCATAGTATTATCAGCATTATTAAGAAAACTTCCATTTGATTTTATTTTTCTTAAGAGTACATTTTTTAGAGGAATTGCTCCGGGTTCAAGGTCGAAATATTTGTAACATTCACCTTCTTTCATTAAATGAAGGCATTTGTGGTCGGGCCAGTTCTCACTCAAAGGCTCAATGCTATCAAAGCATAGAAAAATACTTGCTAACTTAAATATTGGTTTAATTTCAGAATTTAAAATCTCCAGAAAATCTACCAAATTGTTAACTTGTAATATTTTTAGTACGGCCCTATTTATAGATTTTACAGTAGAAATATTGTCATGTGCTGCGGCTACAACATTCCTGTGCGTCTTTTCCAAGTTACTATATTTTTCTTCCAACCTTTCAGAAAAGATACTCCTTAAATCTACAACATTTTTCCCCGTTTTCTTTGGAATAGACGACAGTAGACTATTAAGTATATCTATATCATTCAAGATAAAATTGGGGTTTTCTATTAAGAAATTCTTAAGTTTTTCGATGTCATTTTCCATTAAAATATTTATATTTTTTGGTTGCTTTTTTCCCAGTCTGATAAGAAAATTTCTAAACCCTTGTCCGTTAAAGGATGGCTCACGAGTTCTTTCAATATTGCAGGTGGGGCTGTTACTGCTTCAGCTCCAGTTATGGCACAATTTTTAATATGTTCTAATGATCTTATGCTTGCTGCCAAGATTTTTGTTTTAAAAGAGTAATTATCGTATATAGTTCTTATTTCCTTAATTAAACCTACTCCATCTATTTTTGTATCATCAAGTCTTCCTACAAATGGACTAACAAATTCTGCACCGGCTTTTGCTGCAAGAATAGCCTGATTGGCCGTAAAGCAAAGGGTCATATTAACTTTGATTCCTGAGTTTGCTAAATCTCGGCATACTTTAAGGCCATCCCAAGTCATAGGCAATTTAACTACTACGTTTTTAGAAATAACTCTTAATTTTTCCGCCTCTGCTCGCATTTGATCTATAGAAGATGAAGAAACCTCAAGACTTACTGGACCTTCTATTAACTCACAGATATCTTTGGCAATCGATTGAAAGTTTCTTCCTGCTTTTAAGATTAAACTTGGATTTGTTGTTACTCCATCCGCAAGGCCAAGGTTCTTCAGCTCAGCAATCTCTTCAATATTAGCACTATCGACAAAAAATTTCATATAATTTTCCAGGACTATCTTAATTTTTTATATATTGTTTCTTTATATTAAATAAGTACAAATTTTAAAAGACAGAAATTATTTTGGATTTTATAAGTTGGAGGAAAATATTTTTTTTTCTGGAGGCTCGATAGTTTCAGTTTTGACAACTGAGCCAATTGATAAGCTTTTGGATTATTTGGTGCCTAGTGAGGGAGTTTATGTTGGTACATTTGTTGAGGTCGAGTTGGGTAAAAGGGTCGTGGAAGGTCTTGTGTGGGGAGCTAGAACTTCCTCTTTAGACCATAGAAAATTAAAGACCTTGAGAATTTTAAATTCGAAATTTAGTATTGACCCTAATACAAAAAGATTTCTAACGCGGATGGCTGAGTATAATTTAACCTCCTTAAATTCAATTTTTAAGTTAACTGGGTGGAAAAATTTTCTAAAAAATGAGCAAAAAACTTCTTACAGTTATCAATTAAATAATCATTTAAATGGAAGTAGTGCCCTCAAAATATCTCCTAAGGGTAAAAAGGTAATTGAGTTAGTTTCCTCTCTTGATCGTCCTCCAGAATTTAAAACACTTAAGCAAATAAGTGAGTTCTTTGGTGTCTCCATCTCGGTAGTTAAAGGCCTTGAAAAGAGAGGCTTTGTGAAGAGGGTCGCGGTAAAAAATCAAAATAAAGAATTACCACAAACTTTGAATTATCGAACCAATCTAAATGTGGAGCAGCAGATGGCTTCAGATCAAATAGAGCAAACAGTAGCCGGTAACCATTTTAGTGTTACCTTACTGAGAGGAGTAACGGGTTCAGGGAAAACAGAAGTGTTTCTTAGTGTAGCTTCAAAATTTATTTCAGAGGCTAGACAAGTGCTAATTTTGGTTCCTGAAATTGGATTGTCATCTGGATTAGTATCTAGAATTTTTAAAATACTTGGTATCACTCCTGTAGAATGGAATTCTGGCGTAAGCAACTCAAAGAAAAGAGAAATATTCCATTCTTTAATTTCTGGAGATGGGCGAGTTCAAATCATAGTTGGCGCAAGGTCTGCACTTTTTTTGCCTTTCAAAAACTTAGGACTGATTATTATTGATGAAGAGCATGATACTTCTTTTAAGCAGCAAGATGGTGTTAGGTTTAATGCGAGAGATATGGCAGTTCTAAGAGGCCATTGTGAAAATTTGCATATAATTCTGAGTTCTGCGACGCCTAGCCTCGAAACTATACTAAATTGTAAAACTGGAAAGTATAAAAGGGTTGACCTAAAAAAAAGGTTTCGTGAAGGATCAAAGGTGGTCACAGAAGTAATTGATATGAAAAATGAAGATATTGATAGAGATAAAAGCCTATCACCTCAGTTGATTAATTTAATAAACTGTAACTTAAAAAGGGGCGAGCAAGTCCTTTTATTTCTTAATAGACGAGGCTATGCTCCTTTGGTTGTATGTAAAAATTGCGGGGACCAATTGGGTTGTAAATTCTGTGACTCTAAATTGGTGGAGCATAAGTACTTATCTAGAAGAGTTTGCCATCAATGTGGATATGAGTTTCCAATTGATGATTCTTGTGCAAGCTGTGGAGAAACTGATCAATTTAATCTTTTAGGAGCCGGTGTGGAGCGCCTGATGGAGGAGTGTATTGAAACTTTTCCAGGGAAGGCAATAAAAATTGTTTCTTCTGACTTGACAGATTCCAAAGCTGCTTTGGAAGAGGGAATTTTGCAAATAGAAAAAGGTGAAATTGATATAATAATAGGCACCCAAATTATAACAAAAGGTCATAATTTCCCGTTTCTTTCATTAGTGGGTATAGTTGATGGAGATTTAGGATTGTATGGTGCAGATCTTAGAGGTGCCGAAAAAACATTCCAAATCATACAACAGGTTTCAGGAAGGGTCGGAAGGTTTGGAAAACAGGGTGTAGTAGCAATCCAAACCTGGAGACCCGAAAATGATATTATTAGGTCAATTTTAAAGGGTGATGACGAAGGATTTTGGGAGCAAGAGCTGGTTAATAGGGAAGAAGCTAATGTTCCACCTTACAGTAAATTTATAGGTATAATACTAGAAGGACATAACAAGGCCTCACTGTTCGCTTCAGGGCAGAACATTTCAAGAGAATTTAAAAGTTTAACTAAATTTGGATTAAAAATATTTGGACCAGCTTTAGCTCCAATATCTAAAATAAAAAATAGAATAAGAGTAAGATTGCTTATACAGTGTCCCAAGGGTCTTTTGAATGTGAATAATTTTCGGGCGACTTTGCAGAACGCCAAAATCCCTAAAAGCCAGAAAATGATAATAGATGTTGATCCTCAAAACTTTTTGTAACGGCATTTATTTCGATTGGCAAAGTTGCATATGGGGCCATTATGAATTATTGAAGGGACCATTAAATAAATGAGTTCTTTCACGTTTCGAATAGTTTGACTAAAGAAATAAAAATAGGGTTACTCAGTGTGCTGAAAAAAGGACATCCAGTATGATAGAAAAAGTTACGCTTATAGGGCTTGGACTTATGGCATCATCAGTTGCGCGAGGGTTAATTAATAACAAAGAAAGTATAAAGGTTATTGGTTATGATATCTCACCTGAAGTCAGGAAAATAGCAAGTGAAATCAAAATTTTTGAAGTGGTGGATGATCTCGAGTCAGCTGTAAAGGATTCTGATCTGACAATTATTTGTACTCCTGTAGGAGCAATTCGATCTGTAGTATCTGAGATTTCTAAATATCTAAAGAAAGGATCAATTCTTTCCGATGTTGGTTCCGTTAAAAAGGCAGTAGTTGAAGCTGTTTTTCCTCTAGTTCCTAAAGAAGTATATTTTGTGCCTGCTCATCCTCTTGCTGGTACAGAAGAATCTGGACCAAATTCTGGCTTTCCCGAATTATTTAAAGATAGGTGGTGTATACTTACGCCGTTAGAAAATACTCCTCAAGAAAAGATAAAGATAGTTAAAGATTTTTGGGAAAATCTAGGTTCAAAGGTTACGGAAATGACGCCAGAGCATCATGATCTCGTTTTGGCTGTAACATCTCATGCTCCTCATTTAATTGCCTATACCATGGTAGGCGTTGCGGATGATCTGGCTCAAGTAACTAACTCGGAAGTCATTAATTTTTCTGCCGCTGGGTTTAGAGACTTTACTAGAATAGCAGCTTCAGATCCAACAATGTGGAGGGATGTCTTTCTAAATAACAAAGAAGCTGCCTTAGAGGTATTAGGAAGATTCTCAGAAGAGCTATTCGCTTTAAATAGGGCTATCCGTCAAGGGGATGGGGATTTTCTTTTTGATTATTTTACGAGGACTAGATCTATAAGAAGAGGCATTATTGAGGCAGGGCAGGATACTAAGGCGCCTAATTTTGGAAGGTAAAAACTAGATTCCAAACCAAAATTGTAGTTTAAGTGAAATAGTGATAGATTTAAACTTGGCCAAAAGAGATTTAATTAATGACGTTGTCGTTTTATGTAAGCTAAATAACATAAGTATTTATTCGATAATAACCTAGTATGGGCTCAAATTTGAAAAAAGTTAACCAGCACCCTAATTGGAACAGTAGTTGTGAATGAAATAATAACTGAGCGTAATAAAAAAGCTTTTACTCAACCAATTCAACAGACTTTTATAATGATTTTTATATTAGTTCTTGTTGGTATAACTGGGACATTATTATTCCCATCTGTTGGGTCCATTTTTTTTGGAGCCCCACTATTAAATGGCGCGATTATCCTTATCTTTTGTCTAGGTATTTTCACAAGTTTTAATCAAATTTACCAAGTTTATAGGGCTAGTGAGTGGATAGAAGGTTTTGCAAGAAATACTCCTGGAGTTACAGATAGGATACCTAGGTTGCTTGCAACACTCGCAAGCATAAAGGGCTTAGCTAGTGAGGAAAAGAGTCTGAATAGTATTTCAGCAAGATCAATACTTGATTCTGTTGGTTCTAGATTAGATGAATCTAGAGATATTACGAGATATATTACTAGTTTGCTTGTACTTACTGGTTTGCTTGGAACTTTTTATGGATTAGCTACTACGGTTCCTGCAGTTGTTGATACAATAAGGTCGCTAGCTCCTCAAGATAATCAATCTCCAATGGATGCTTTTAACGGATTGATGACCGGGTTGGAGAACCAGTTAGGCGGTATGGGTACAGCTTTTTCTACCTCTCTTTTGGGTTTGGCGGGTAGCTTAATAGTCGGTCTTCTTGAACTATTTTCAGGCCATGGTCAAAATCGTTTTTATATGGAGTTAGAGGATTGGCTATCCGCAAGGACGGAGATTGGTGTAGGATCATCGGTGGGAAATTCTTATGTAGATGCGGTAAGTGCTAACGTGTCTAATAACTCTATGGAGAGGCTCACTAAATTAGTTGAAAAGCTAGCTTACGAAGCCCAAAAATCTGAAGAAAGAAGATTTGCGGTAGAAGAACAGGTAAGTGAATTGGCTAAGATACTAGATCGAATTGCCCAAATTTCACCTAGTTCATCAGGGATGGCAGCTTCTACAAAAGCAGCGTTCAACTTTGAAAAGTTAGATAATATAGATGATACCCAAAAGCAGCTACTTAATCTTTTTATTCAAAGTGCTAACGACACTAGTTTAAGTTACACCGAAAATAATCAAAAATTGCAACGTTTAGAAAGAGAGATTGTTCAATTTAGAGATGACGTAAGGACAGGCCGATTGGAAATAAAAGATTGGCTTGAGAATCTTTTAAAAGAATCCGTTGATAATTCAGTTAAAGCTAAATCAAAGAGGCGGCCTGGTTAATGTCGATAATGCGTCGAGGAAATATCCGAGTCGTAAATAACACATGGCCAGGTTTTGTTGACGCAATGGCTGCTTTGTTATTGGTTCTAACCTTTGTACTTTCAATATTTATGGTTGTTCAGTCAGTTCTTAGAGATACCATAGTAAGTCAGGATAAGGTGTTAAGTAATCTTTATATTCAAATATCTGATCTCCACAATATTTTAGAGGAAACTGAAGGCAAGCTTATTATATCAGAGATTGAGTCTGAAGATCGTCGAGTAACTATTGCTGCTTTAAATAAATCTGTTCAGGCTGCCATGCAAAGGATCTCTAACTTTGAAGAAATGGTTGAAAAATTATTAGCTGAAAAACTTTCGCTATCTAAGTCTCTAGAGGTGCAGACGTCTGACTTGGTGGAAAAGGTGACTCAGTTAGAGAGTGCAGAGGAGAAAATCTTAGGTCTGGCTGCAAAGATCGATATATTAAACTTGGAAAAGAGTGAATTAGAAAATTTATTGGATTTTCTTAAGTCGGATTTAATTAAAAATCAAAATTTATTAATGACAGCTAATACCAAAATTACTTCCTTTGAGGAACAGGTGGCTAGCTTAATCGCACAAAAAACTGGTTTAAGAAATTATGTTTCAGAATTAGAAAAAGAAGGCGAAAAAAATATTACAAGGAATGAGGCAGCGAGGTTAGCTTTGGCTTCTGCTAGGAGTGAAATTGATTACGAAAAAGAAAATGCTAGGTTGGCAGCAGCAAGGGCGGAAGCATTAGAGATCGAGGTTAAAAAATTTAAAGAAAAGAACCTGTCTTCTGAAAGGCAATTAGAGGACATAAGGATTAAGCTTAATGAAGGTGATCTTGCGTTATATGCTGCTCAGGAAGATCTAATGGAAGTTGAGTTTCAAAAAAATATCTTAGGTACTAAGCTCAAGGATACTGTTAAAGCTTTGTCAGAACTTGAAAGACAAATGCTTGCTGAGAAGATTGTGATATCTCGATTGAGGGAAAGCCTTGAGGAAGAAAAAGAAGAGACGAGTTTGTTGGCATTGAGCTTAGCTGGTGAGAGAGAAAGAGCGATTGAGCTTTTATCCACTCTTGCTTTGATTAGGGAAGAAAAAGGTTCATTGGAAGAAAAATCCAACCAATTAGACATTGAGAAAAGAGATTTAGAAGAATTATTAGCGTTCCGAGAAGTATTGATAAGAGAGATGGAGATTGATTTGATAGAGGAACAGAAAATTTCTTCTATCAGCAGTACTAGAATTTTGGAGCTGGAAAGAGATGCTAAAGGCTTGGGGGTGCGTCTAGCTGAGTTGCAAACTTTACTGGATGAATCAAGCAAAATTGATATGGCAAAAAATGTTCAGATAGAACTTCTAGGACAAAACCTTAATGCGGCCTTAGCTCGAGCGGCCACCGAACAAAAGTTAAGGGCAGATATGGAGGAGGCTGAGCGAAAAAGAATAGAAGACGAGGCGATTGATCTTAGAAACTATAGGTCTGAATTTTTTGGAGAAATGAAGAAAATTATTAAAGATCTCGAGGGGATACAAATTGTTGGAGACAGGTTTTCGTTCTCCTCCGAGGTTCTTTTTACTTCAGCATCAGCAGAACTAGGGTTGAATGGAAAAAGGCAAATTCAGGCAGTGGCTGAGCAGCTAAAGAAGGTTACAGAAAAAATTCCAACGGATATAAAATGGATTCTAAGAGTTGATGGGCATACAGATTCTCTTCCTCTTATTTCAATTAATCAATATAAAGATAATTGGGAGTTGAGCCAAGCAAGAGCTTTAGCAGTAGTCAAGTTCCTAATAGAAGAGGTAGATTTTCCCCCAGATAAGTTGGCGGCCACAGGTTTTGGTTCTTATCAACCAATAAATCTTGATAGAAGTCCCGAGGCTTTCAGTCAGAACCGTAGAATAGAGTTAAAGATAACTGAAAAATAACCCTCAACTTTTGATTTAATTTGCTGGAAGCAGTCTAGGTTTTTTAGTTCCAATCCTGGGATTTTCGAGACTAGAGATTTTTAGATCAATCTTATTTTCTTTAATTAAAACTTTTACCATTCCACCCTTTGATAATTTGCCGAACAGTAAATCATCTGCGAGTGGTTTTTTTATTTCCTCTTGAATTAACCGAGATAAAGGCCGTGCTCCCATTTTTGAATCATAACCTTTTTCTGCTAGCCATTCAGCTGCCTTCCTACTAAGTTCTATGCTGACATTTCTATCTAATAGTTGAGCTTCAAGCTGTAGGATAAATTTATCCACTACTTGAAGAATTACAGATTTAGGCAATGGGTTGAATTTAATAGTAGCATCTAGGCGATTTCGAAATTCTGGAGAAAAAAGTCTTTCGATTGCAGAAGTGTCTTCATCTTCCCGCTCGCTACGCGCGAAACCTATAGCTTCTTTAGCTTGCTCCATTGCACCTGCGTTAGTAGTCATAATGATAACTACATTTTGGAAATTAACAGATTTTCCATTATGATCAGTGAGTTTTCCATGATCCATTACTTGTAGCAATATATTGTAGACATCTGGATGTGCTTTTTCAATTTCATCGAGTAATAAAACACAATAAGGTTTCTGATCAACACCATCAGTTAGTAACCCTCCCTGGTCGAAACCTACATAACCTGGGGGTGCGCCAATTAATCGACTTACTGCGTGCTTTTCCATATATTCTGACATATCAAATCTTAAAAGTTCAACTTCTAAGTTGTCTGCTAGTTGTCTCGCTACTTCAGTTTTTCCAACTCCAGTGGGTCCAGAAAATAGATAGTTTCCGATCGGTTTGCCATGATCCCGAAGACCAGCCCTAGAAAGTTTTATTGCAGATGATAGCGCGTTAATAGCTGAATCTTGTCCAAATACTACCCTTTTTAGAGATTTTTCAAGATCCATTAAAAGGCTTGCATCATCTTTGGATATAGTCTTTGGAGGAATTCTCGCGATATTGGCTACTATGTTCTCTATCTCTTTTATTCCAATAGTCTTTTTTTTCTTATTTTCTGGGAAAAGGGCCTGAGCCGCTCCGGCTTCATCTATTACATCAATTGCTTTATCCGGCAATTTTCGATCATTTATATACTTTACAGATAAATCGACTGCGGCCTTTATGGCCTCATTAGTAAACCTAATAGCGTGATGTTTTTCAAAGTAAGTTTTTAGCCCACCCAGAATCTTTATTGCGTCGTCAGGACTTGGCTCATTTACATCGATCTTTTGAAAGCGCCTAGCCAATGCCCTGTCTTTCTCAAAATGCTGTCTGTATTCCTTATATGTTGTAGAGCCCATGCATCTAAGATTACCTTTTTGGAGTGCTGGTTTCAGTAAATTAGAAGCATCCATTGCGCCTCCTGAAGTAGCCCCAGCTCCCACCAAAGTATGAATTTCATCGATGAAAAGTATTGCATCTGGATGCTGTTCTAATTCAGTCATTACCTGCTTAAGTCTTTCCTCAAAATCTCCCCGATAGCGAGTGCCTGCTAAAAGGGAGCCCATATCTAAAGCAAAAACAGTAGCCTTAGATATTACTTTAGGGGCTTCATTTCTTACAATTTTTCTTGCTAACCCTTCGGCTATTGCTGTTTTCCCCACTCCTGGATCACCCACTAGAATGGGGTTGTTTTTCCGTCGGCGGGAAAGTATTTGTATACATCGCTCTATTTCAAAATTTCTGCCAATCAGAGGATCTATCTCACCATCTTTAGATCTTTCGTTTAGGTTTATGCAGTACTTCTCGAGTGCTTTCTCGCCCAGATCTTTTTCTTCTTCGGCTGTGGGTTCGTGATCATTAGGTTGGTCACTTAAAGTTCTGCTTTCACTAAACTTTGGGTTCTTAGCTACACCATGGGCTATAAAATTTACTGCGTCATATCTAGTCATATCTTGCTCTTGAAGAAAAAATGCCGCGTGACTTTCCCGTTCTGCGAAGATTGCAACTAATACATTTGCTCCAGTGACTTCAGTACGACCAGAACTTTGCACATGAATTGCTGCCCTTTGGATGACCCGTTGAAATCCGGTTGTAGGTACTGCTTCTGCTCCTTCAAGGTCTGAAATTAGACCCTCGAGTTTTTCGTCAAGAAAAGTCTTAAGCTTTTCAGTTAACACTTTTATATCTACATTGCAGGCTTCAAGAACTCTCCTTGCATCTTTTTCTTTAATTAATGCTAATAACAAATGCTCCAAAGTAGCAAACTCATGTTTCCTTTCGTTAGCTAAACTAATAGCCGAATGGATGCTTTTTTCCAATGAAGTTGAGAAAGATGGCATGTTAATTTACCTTTTGCATAATAAAATATTTTACCCAATTATAAGATATGTATTCATTCATACAAGTTTTGAAAGGGGGGTTCTTAAATAATTTAAGAATTCATATA
>Ga0208277_1000920_pt1 | contig 17401 bp, 20 predicted proteins | sample ETNtaG_5_FD_185782 | JGI IMG/M metagenome (GOLD analysis project Ga0208277, IMG submission 185782) | Marine microbial and viral communities from oxygen minimum zone, Eastern Pacific Ocean - ETNP201406SV205 (SPAdes) (version 2) | ecosystem: Environmental > Aquatic > Marine > Oceanic ...
AAAGGTGAGGTTTTCGAAAAGGTTGGGGTAAATATTTCAACTGTTGCGGGTGAATTTTCTGATGATTTTAAATCTCAAATCAAAGGAACAGAAAAATCTGCAGAGTATTGGGCTTCTGGAATCAGTTTGGTTGCACACATGCAATCGCCCAAGGTGCCAGCTTTTCATTTCAATACAAGATTTTTAGCAACTGGTGAAAATTGGTTTGGAGGTGGAACAGATATGACTCCATCAATTCCAGATGATAAAGAAACCAAATTTTTTCATGCCAAATTAAAAGAAGCATGTGATAAATCAGACGATAACTATTACTCGGATTTTAAAAAAAATTGTGATGAATATTTCTATCTTGCACACCGAGATGAACCCAGAGGAGTTGGCGGCATTTTTTTTGATCATTTAAACACTGGAAACTGGAAAGATGATTTTGATTTTGTAAAAGAGTTAGGTTCAACCACTTTAAATATTATTAAAGAAACAGTTTCTGAAAAAAAAGATCTTAATTGGACTGAAGAGGAAAAAGAGCAGCAGCTTCTTAAAAGAGGTCGTTATGTAGAGTTTAACCTAATTTGGGATAGAGGAACTTTGTTCGGACTAAAAACCGGCGGTTCCACTGAAGCAATTTTGATGTCTATGCCTCCCACCGCTAAATGGAAATAGCATGAAAAATACCCTTATCGTTTATTCTTCGATAGATGGCCACACCAAAAAAATTTCCTCCAAGATTGCTGAATATTTGAGTGAATCAGAAAATGTTGATTTGGCTTCTTTATCTGAAGCGAAAACATTAAGCCTAAAAAATTATCAACAAATCATAATTGGAGCCAGTATAAGGTATGGAAATTACCGTAAGGATTTATTTGAATTTATAGAAAAGAATCTTGAAGATCTCAACGAAAAAGAAAATGCATTTTTTAGTGTTAACGTGGTTGCCAGAAAAAGTGAGAAGAATAGAGCTGAATCCAACCCATATGTAAATAAGTTCTTGAAAATTACAAAATGGAAACCAAAAAATATAGATGTATTTGCTGGGGTAGTGGATTATCCAGTTTATAATTTTTTCGATAAATACATGATTAGATTAATAATGTGGATCACAAGCGGGCCAACAGATACGAAAGCTCGTTTTGAATTTACAGATTGGGATAGGGTAAAAAAATTTGCAGAAGATTTAATTTAATTCAATTAATTCTATAAGAATCAATTGAGCTATTTATTTTTTCGAGTTGGCCTGCATCTCCTTTTTTATAGTCATCTGCCATTGCAAATAACTTTGCAAATAAACTTAAACCCTCTTTTTCTTTAGCCAATTCAAGCGTCTTGGACTCACTTAAAAGAATTGTCCAGTAATCTCTTACTTTGATCCAAAACTCGGAAGTTGCTTGCCAATAATCTTTTCCTGCTGACCAATCGTGCCCCTTAATTCTTTCATACCTAGCGAGGCCTATTTCTTTTGCCAAAACTTCAAATATTTCAGAATTTTCGTCGAGAACGACTTTTTTATTATTTTGTTCATGAACCCAGCCACTTGGAGTTATGGTTTTAAGATTTGTACCTATTAACACGTCATAATCTTCTCTTATAGAAAATTCTCTTCTAGGAAGAGGTCGCCAAGTATCTTTACTTTTCCAAGAAGAAAGATTTTCTTGATGATCCCAAATCCCATAACTTTGATAACGCGGTGAGTCATCAACCTGATACACAGATTGAGACCAAGAACCTCTTACCGCAAAAGAGGTATATCTTTTTTTTGCCCATTTATTGAAGCCTTTGTATTCATTTAAGTTTCTATCTTCATATTTCCAATCTTGACGCCAGTGCTTTACTACCATTGGCTCTGATAGTGAGCCGTCTTCCTTCTCAGTGAAAATTACTAAGATATGTTGCAGGCTAATAAAATCTCTTTTATCTTCCACAAGAGTCACAAATTCTGTTGCCCAAGATTGATAAGGCCTGCTAGGACTATAACCTTCTGTGAAACCCATGGTTTCCATGAAATCAAAGTAAACTCTATATTCTCCCAACATAGCTAGAATAGCTCGTCTATCCTTTTCAAACTTACTGATACCTTTTTCTTGAAGTTTTTCCCATGCAGCGCTTAAGGACAAGTCGAGATCAACAGTAGGACCTTTTGTGGAACCACCTCTTGGGTTTTTGAGCTTTTCATCCTCTATTTGAGACCAGCCAAAAACATAATTCCTATCACTTAAAGATAGTGATGAAAAAGATAGCAATAAAATCAATAGAGTATTAAGTAATTTCATAATAATTAAATTAACAATCAAATGATAATGATTATCATTTATGTTTCAATAAATTTTATTTAATTGCTGATGAAAGATTCTAAGGAAATAACACTCTTTATTGATACCTATAACAGTAATCATAGTGACGCTGTTCTAATGGTAGCTGATTATTTATCAAATAATCAGAACTCTTCTGCAGAAATTATCGTTTCTGAAAAAAACCAATTAAATCTAAAAATAATGAACAATAATGTGGAAGGGTATTTAGATTTAGATTTTGATTTAAATTCAAACACAAATGATGAGTTAAAAACTTTTTTTATTGGCCTCATCTACCAAGCAAGGGAAAAATTAGGGTCTGATTTTCCAAAAACAAATATTGAAAAAGATATTGATAAGTCTTTGCATTCGATATCTTTCTATTCTGAGGTTAGTGAAACAAAAATCATCTCCAAAAATATCAAAGAAATAGTATTTAAAGGAGATTTCACAAAACTAGAAACCCAAAATGGTGATGATTTTTTATTTGTTATCGTTCCTTTAGATAAGAACAAGACCATTTTAGATAGAGATTACTCAATGGAAAATTATAGAAAACAGACATCTGAGGAAATAAAAATCACTGCTGGTGCTTATTACACCATCAGAAACCTTAGTGAAGATGAAATAAAAATGTGGTTTGTCTTACACAGTCATTCAGGAAATTTAGGCAATTGGGCTGAAAAAGCCAAGACGGGTGATCAGGCGATTCTGTGGGGACCAAGGTCAATGTTTAGTCCATCTAAAAAATTTAGTCATTTGATTTTAATAGCAGATGAAACAGGGATACCTGCAATGAAAGTCATTAGTGAAAACAATAAAAATTTTTCCAAATGTACAACTTTTTATGAAGTTATTGATGAAAGCTGCCAAATACCAACTAAAGGAGAAAATAATATTTTAGAAAATTGGATTTATCGAGAAGGCGATGAGCCCGGCGAAGGAGAGAAATTATTAAACAGTTTGAAAGTTTATGAGCTTCCAAAAAATGATTTTTATATTTTTGGAGCAGGCGAGGCTAGACAGATGATGAAAATTAGAAAATTCTTCAAAAATGAAGGTGTTGCAAAAGAACAAATGCACATAACTGGCTATTGGAAAAAATAGACTTTAAATTTTAAAGCTCAGTAGCAAGCTCAATAAATTTATTTTTTAGAAAAGTTAGTTTATTAGTAAGACTAAAGGCATGATTTCTGATGAGTCTTATCCAGATATTTTTTTGCTCGAAACCTCTTTTGAAGGCTTCCATAGCAGCTGCTAAGGCTAAATTAATTGGAATTCTTTGTCGGTTGTATTTATCTTCAATTTGCTTAACTTGATGCAAACTATCAGGACTAATTAAATCTGATAAAGATTTAACATCACCGATTCCTGCGTTTAATCCCAATCCTGCTAACGGATGAATATGGTGAGCGGCATCTCCCACAAGAAAAACATTTTCTCTGGCAAAAGTTTTTGCAGAAAGGTGTTTTAGAGGAAATGACTGTCTTTTGGCTGAGAATTTTATTTCAGGAAGTTTTTCCCCGAAAGATTGATGAATTTCATTTATAAAGTCATCCTCATTCATACCTAAGTAATCATATGCCTTGGTATCGTCAATGGACCATATCATGGTGAGTTCAGTCTCATTCATTGGCAGTAAAGCTAGCGGCCCCACGGAGGTGAAAGTTTGTCTAATGCATGGGTCTGTTTGGGGTACAGAAAAGTTGGCAACTATTGCCGTTTGATTGTAACTCCAAGTTCTTGAAGAAATCGAAGAAAGATTTCTTACACTTGATTGAATGCCATCTGCACCTATTAAAATTTTTGTCTCCAACTTTCCCTTTGATGTTTCGCAATGAATATCTCCATTAATTTTTTTTATTTTTTCTAAATTACAACTCCACAAAAGATCTTTTGAACCGGAAACAAGAGATAACAGAGAATTTTGAATTTCTCCTTCTTTGACTATGAAGCCAATATTCGGAATATCCTTTTCCAATTCATTCACATTGAAATCTATGAACCCAGTACCTTCTTGATCCCAAACCTTTATTTGGTTGTATTCAAAAGCAGTTTTACTTATGACATTCCATGCATCTAGCTCTTTAAGAAATGACATACTCTTATTATTCAATGATAGATGTCGGTAACTATTGGGCGCTTTGTCTCGACCGTCTATTAGACCAACATTTATATTTTTATTCTTTAGTGCAAGAAAAAGGAGGGCGCCAGTTACACCAGCACCAACAATGAGGACATCATATTTCATTAACTCGCCATCAGTTGTTGAATGTCATCAAGCTCTTTAATGGCTGAACTAAGAACTTTTGGCTGATTATTTTCAACTAACACATCATCTTCGATTCTAATTCCAATTCCTTTAAATTTTTCAGGTACGTTTTCTTCTTTGCTGATGTAGATTCCTGGCTCGATAGTGGTAATCATCCCATTTTCATAAGACCTTACCTTCCCATCTTTTTCATAGCCACCGACATCGTGCACATCAAGACCCAACCAATGACCGACGCGGTGCATGTAGAACTTTGAATAAGATTGAGTTTCAATCACCTCTTCTTTAGAGCCCTTTAACAAACCTAAGCTTAATAGTCCTTCAACAATGACTTCTAAAGATTTTTTATGCGTCTCAAGAGGATTAGATTTTTCTGAAATGCTTTCAATTGATTGCTTTTGAGATTCCAAAACGATCTCGTAGATAAGTTTCTGTTCTGACGAAAACTTTCCATTAACAGGAAAAGTTCTAGTGATATCGCTCGCGTAGCCCTTGTATTCGCAACCTGCATCGACTAGAACCAAATCGCCATCTTTTAGCAAATCTGTATTCTTGCTGTAATGAAGAATGCATGCATTTTCTCCTCCTCCCACAATAGAGGGATAGGCACACTCCTTTGCTCCATTGACCATAAATTCATGCAGATATTCTGCTTCAAGTTGATATTCATACATTTCTGGCTTTACAGCTTTCATTGCTCTTTCATGAGCCGAAGATGAGATATCACATGCTTTTTGAATAATACTGATTTCTTCTTTAGATTTTAAAAGTCTTAATTCGTGTATTAAAGAATCAATACTCTTAATGTTTTTTGGATTTAAATCAAAGTTGATCTTTTTGCTTTTTAGCCCTTTGGTTAATGCAAAGAATATTTTTTTTTGACTTTTGTTTTGACAAAATAAATGATTTGCACCGTCGAGAAATTCAGTGGTTTTTAAAATAAGATCATCTATTTTAAAACCGCTTTCAAAACCCAGTTGGGACACATTTTCAGGACCCAATCGAGGTCCCTCCCATTTTTCTCTTACTTCATCTTTTTCTGCACAGAGGAGATGAAAAATCGTACTCCCTTTTTTTTCAATAACTAATGCAGCATCCGCTTCATTAAAGTTAGTTAAGTACAAAAAATCGCTATCTTGTCTGAAAGAATAGTCAGTATCACCATTTCTGACTTTTTGATTGGCTGAATGAATGACTGCTACCGATCCATCAGGCAACAGATCAGCTAATTTTTTTCTTCTTTCTAGAAAAATATCCATAAGTTGATTTTACTTCAATATAAAGTCTTTATAGAAACGTTATTGATATAAGAATAAAATAATATCTGTGTCGCAGAAGGAATTAGAGAAAAATCTAAAGGAACTTTTAGAACTTTCTAAAAAGCTTAGAGAGGCAAATAAAGATTTAAGAAACAAAAATTTAAGACTTAAAAAAGAGAATAATCGTCTAAAAGATAATATAGAATTATCAAGAAATAAGTTAGAAATATTGATTTCAAAATTAGAAGCTTTATGAGTGAAGACGATCAAGACATAGTAACCCTTAAAATAGCAGGCATCGAGTATCAGTTATATTGTCCTCCAGAGGAACAATCCACCTTGATCGAAGCCGGTGAAATCTTGGATAAGCGAATTAAATCCATCAAACGCAAAACTAGAAATCTTCCAATTGAAAAAGTTGCTGTATTAGCAGGCCTTGACGTAGTGAATGAATTCCTCTCAAACGAAGGAGCTTCTTCAACCGAGGCAAATGATGAATCATCGGCAGCTACAGATGAAAAATCAGCCGCAAATGTTTCAGAAGAAAAAGTCGATTCATCTGAAGAAGAAAATTTAAGTCTTAAGTTAGTAGACGAGATTTCTGAATTATCTAAGCTTTAAAATATTGCTATAATTTTCAAAGCTTCCTGGCTTATTTGCTAGTTATATAACACTTCGAGCCGATGCAAAATAAATAGGGAATTTGATACTTCTCTTGTTGAGCGCCCTCAGGGCAGCCTGATAGATGGTGATTCTTCCCGACCTGAACTTTACGGTTCGGGTTTTATTTAACGGCGATAACTTGGGAAGCTCTCTTAAATATGAATAAAGCTGATGCAAGAGAGTTAATTTCAAAAGGCTTCAAAAGCCTCACTGCCTCCTCCAAAAGCTACCAAGAAAAAATCCATTTAGATTTTATAAAAGATCATTTGGAGAAAAAAAAATTTTCACACGTTGCAAGTTATGTGTCTTTACCTCATGAAGTTTCAACTGAGAAAATAAATAAATTTCTAGCAGATTCCAAAAATCATTTATACCTGCCAAAAATCAATTCCAAGAGCAATAAATTGGAATTTGTACTTTGTAATAAAAAAACTAAATTTAGAAAAAATTCTTTAAATATCCTTGAACCCATGACAGAGGAAACCATTGAGCTCGAGAAATTAAATGCGGTTATTGTTCCTTTACGCTCTTTCAATGAGAACTTTCAAAGATTGGGATTCGGAGGAGGTTTCTATGATAAAACCTTTTCAGGAGTCACCGAACCAGAATTTATTGGCTTGGCTTATGAGTTTCAATTCATAAAAAAATTAAAACTTGAAGACTTTGACTTGAAGCTAGATGTAGTTTTTACAGATAAGAAATTACTTTAAAAAAGCTTGGTAACCTAGGTTTTCAGTCTCTCTAGTAAAAGGATAGGAAATTCTTAGAAGATCTTTTTCCAGGCTTTTTACTTGCTTCTGTCTTATTGTAAAACCTACCAAAGCACCACCATAGATTGCACCTTGATTTTTATAATGAAAAAGGGAGATATCCCATTTGTCTTTTAGCAAAGTTAAAAAATTGAGAAGGGCACCTGGTTTTTCAGGGAAATCTACACTGTAAACTTCTTCTACGAATTCACTTTCTAGTTGGGGTCCTCTGCCGCCATGCATGAATTTAAGATGTTTTTTAGAGATTTCATCGTTGCTTAAATCTGTTAAAGAGTACTTTTTATTTTTTAAGGCTTTTAAAAAAATATCTTTGCTTTTTTTTGAATCTTGAAGTTCCAATCCCAAAAGAATTTTGGCTTTAGAACTGCTATCTTTTCTATAACTAAATTCGGTAATATTTTTTTGGCCGATGTCTCTGCAAAGTTTTCTAAATGAACCCTTTTTTTCGTCTATAGCTATACTTAAAATAATTTCCTTTTTTTCTCCAATTTTGGATCTTTCAACAATATGTCCTAAAGACTCAAAATTGAGATTTGAGCCGCAATAAGTTGCGATAAGATTTTTATTCTTAATTCTTTTTTGACCTATGTATTTTTTTAATCCTGCAAGCGCCAAAGCTCCAGTTGGTTCAGGAACAGTCCTAGTTTCCAAGAAAGTATCCTTCACAGCAGCACAAATTTCATCGGTATCAACGGTTATTGAATCATCCAAGAAATTTTTTATAAGTTCGTAGTTATTTTTTCCTATTTGTTTTGCCGCGGCTCCATCAGCAAACAATCCAACTTCTTTGAGTTTAATTCTTTTACCTGCCTTCACAGAGGCATGTAATCCTGCTGAATCCGCTGCTTCAACACCTATTATTTTTACATTAGGATGAACCTTATTTAAGTAAGCTCCAATTCCAGCAATCAAACCACCACCACCAACGGCAACGAATACAGCATAAAGATTTTCAGGAAATTGTTCTGAGATTTCCATGCCCACCGTACCTTGTCCTGCAATTACTAATGGATCATCAAATGGATGGATGAAATTTACTTTATTTTTTTTACAGAATGTTTTTGATTCTTTAAGCGCATCATCAAAGTTATTACCAACCAAAACTACTTTAGCTTTCAAATCTCTCACTGCGTTTACTTTGATAAAAGGTGTGGTCTTTGGCATGAAGATAGTGGCTTTGATGCCTAACTCTTTTGCTGAATAAGCTACACCTTGAGCATGATTTCCTGCAGACGCTGTTGCCACCTCGGTAATATTTTTGGATTGATAAAGGTGAGCAATCTTATTGTGAGCACCCCTAATTTTAAAAGAGTGGGTAGGTTGTAAATCTTCTCTTTTTAAGTAAATACTATTTGCCAATTCTCTTGATAAATTGTCAGCCTTGCTTAAAGGCGAAATATTAGCAACCTCATAAACTTTAGAGTTCTCTATTTTATTTATGTAGCTTTTGATTACTTTTTTCATAAAAATCCTGGAAAGCGAGGTATTATACGTAGAGTTCTCTTATAAGCCATAGACATGGAAAATTCTAACTCAGAAATCAAAAAAGCTGTTGCACGTAAAGCCTATGAGCACCTGGCCTCAAAACTCCATAAAGATTGTATTTTGGGTATTGGTACAGGGAGTACAACTAATTTTTTTATCCAAGAACTAATTAACCAAAAACCTGAAATTAAAGCAATCGTATCTAGCTCAGTTGGAAGTACGCAATTATTAGAAGAGGCAGGTTTGGAAGTATCTGAGCTAAATGATGTTGGTTCTCCAGATTTTTATATAGATGGTGCTGATGAAATCAATGATCGTTTTGAAATGATCAAAGGTGGGGGAGGGGCACTGACTCGAGAAAAGATTATTGCCTCAGCATCTAAAAAATTCATCTGCATTTGTGATTCTTCTAAAAAAGTAAAACTGCTTGGAAAATTTCCGGTTGCCGTTGAAGTTATTCCAATGGCAAGAAGTTATGTCGCACGACAGATGGTTGTAAAAGGAGGAACTCCGGAATACAGAGTAGGATTTGTGTCTGATAACGGAAATCAAATAATAGACGTACGGAACCTAAAACTTAACGTGCCGTATGACTTTGAAAACGAAATCAATAGCATTCCTGGGGTGGTAGCCAATGGCGTATTTGCTGCAAGGAGGGCAGATTGTTTGGTAATTGATAAAAATGGAGTTCCGGAAATTTTAGAGCAATGATTCGATAGCAGTAATTATTTCTGCGCTATCAGGCTCTATATTCTTGGAAAAAGGTTTTAAAACTTCACCATCTTTGGATATCAAATATTTAGTGAAATTCCAATCAGGAGATTTTCCAGTAATCATGGCAAGGTTTTGATAAAAGCTGTTGGCCTTTTTTCCTTTGACACTTGATGTAGCGAACAAGGGAAATGTCACGCCATACTTAGAATTACAAAACTCTTTTACTTGGCCTTCATCACTATATTCCTGAAACATAAAGTCTCTAGAAGGAAAACCTAAAATCACAAAGTCTTTTTCTTGGTAGTTTTCGAATAATGTTTGCAAAGCTTCGTACTGATAAGTGAAACCGCATCGACTGGCAACATTTACTGCAAGCACTACTTTGTCTTTGTGTTCGCACAAATTGACGATTTCTTTTGAATCAAGCACGCGGATGTTGTGATTTAGAATCGCAGGACAACCTTCTACAGGGATTTTGTTTAGATCGGGTTGAAAGTTCATTGCATTAAAATTATCCGTTTCAGCATTTCCTTGAGAGCAACTGACGATAAAAAAGGAAAATAAAATTAAAGCAAATCTCATGTTGATAAATTAAATAATAAAGTTCAGTAAATCAATACCTGTGTACCTTTTCTCACTCTATTGAATAACTTTATAACGTCTGTATTCTTCATTCTGATGCATCCCAAGCTGGCAGGCTCACCAATTAGACCTTCTTCGGCAGTACCATGAATGTAAATATATCGACTTTTTGAATCTACATTTCCTCCTTTGTTTTTTCCAATTTCCAAACCATCCAACCATAGAATCCTAGTAGTGATGACATCTTCTTTGATATCAATTTTTTCTGTAATTGGTACCACTATTTCCCCGGTAAATTTTCTGGCCTTGAAAACAGAGCCTATTTTTGCTCCTTTGCCGATTTTTTCAGAAATTACATGTGCACCAAGAGGAGTTTTTAAACTATCTCGAACACTACCGATTCCATAAGCAGAAGATGAAATCGGGTAAGTTTTACTTGAATATGGAGTTTTTATAGTAAGTTCCTGTTTAGCTAAATTTATCAAAACGTGAGTTTGGTTTTTATTCATTTCACCAAATTCTTGAAAATTGATATTTTCATAAGATGAATAATCCAAAGGAACTGAAGTACAACCATAAAAAAAGGCAGAACTAAAAATCACAAAAATTAAATAATTAAATAAAGTTTTCATCCCTTTTAAATTTTAATATCGCCGATATAAAAAAGATAATAACCAATATGAATAAGAAAGGGTTTTTCCCAAAATATGCATAAGGAGTTTGACCTGACTTAAGAATCACATCTTCTTGAAAACTCTCTAATTCATTTTTGTCAGTAGAAGTTTCAATTTTTTTTATGATCTGTCCGTGATGGTTAATTAAGGCGCTGATACCAGTTGATGTCGATCTCACCAAATATTTTTGGTGTTCAGCCGCTCTAAATCTTGCAATTTGCAAATGTTGATGAGGGCCTAAGCCAGTTCCAAACCAATTGTCGTTGCTGGCATTAAACAAGATATTGGTTTTTTTGCTATTGGATAAAAATATATTTTGATAGGCAATCTCATAACAGATTGCTGAAGATATTTTTATAAAATCATTCCCAATAAGTTCGCTATTGTTACCCGAAAATATTTGTGGTCTATTGAAATTAAAAAAATCAAAAAATACACTGAAAAGTCCTGAGAGAGGAACGTATTCGCCAAAGGGGACTAAAAACTTTTTGTCGTAAATGCCTGAGATATTGCCAATTCCAATTAATGAATTATTTATTTCTTCTGACTTGTTTTCGGATAATGCACCTATGACCATTCCGAGCATATTATTTTCGTAGAGAATGTTATTTCTGAATTCATTTATTCTGTCCTTTTGAATCAATGAGGTGAGAGTTACCTCTGGCCAAAATATGACAGAGGATTGAGTTAGATTTTGCGGTGGATTTTGATTTAATTTCTTTTCTATCGCACTCTGTATTTTTTGTAATCCTTTTTGCGTCCATTTTTCTTTAATATCAATATTAGGCTGAACCACTGTTGCCGAGATCTTCCCAGTTGACTCAGTCCAATTGAAATTTTTTAGCGGTTGATTGCCGATAAAAACGATTATTAAGACTAGGCAAGATAAATATAAAGATTTGCTTTGAGTTAAGTCTCTTAAGCCGTCTAGCAAAGCAAGAAATATTTGAGAGATCAAAACAATGAGAAAACCTATGCCAAAAATTCCAAGGATAGGAATGTAGCCCTGTAACAGGCTGTTATCTACAGCAGTATAACCTATGTACAACCATGGAAAACCAGTAAAAAGAAACTCTCTTAACCATTCGCTCAATATCCAAGCAGCTGGAAAAAGAAGAAATATTTCATAAGTTTTTCTTTGGCTGCTAACAAGTTTAAATGCGGTAAAACTGATAGCCTGAAACAAGCTTAAAAAAGCTGCTAACAATAATGTTAGAAAACTTCCCAATATTGGTGAGGCTCCTCCATAAACAGTTATGCTATTTTCTATCCAGAATATTCCAAATGCCCAAAGGCCGAAACCAAAAAAATAGGAAATAAAAAAAGTATTTTTTACGCCTTCAGTTTTAATCAATTGATATAAAAGCCCCGGAATGAGAAAAGTTACAAACCAATAATTAAAGGGCTGAAAAGCTAAGACAATTAAAGAACCTAAAAAAAACCCAGCGAAAAATTTAGAAAAATTCACACTTTATTCTATCTGAATTAAAAAGTTATTGATTCAACCAATAGCCAATATTCTTTTCTTTAAAAATCTTACAAGTCTCAACGACGGGCAACCCTACAACATTGCTGTAGCTGCCTTCCAAAGATTCAACAAATAAACCACCATAACCTTGAATGCCATAAGCACCGGCTTTGTCTTTTGGCTCATTGGTTTCCCAATATTTTGCACATTGATTAGCAGTTAAGTTTGCAAATTGAATTTCGGTTCTGACAAGATCAAACATCATGCTTACTTCAGCATCAGATTGCGGGTCGGTTTCACCAAAGCAAACGCAGGTCATGACCGAGTGTCTTCTTCCGGAGAACTCAAGGAGCATGGCAATGGCATGATCTTTATTTTCAGGTTTTCCAAATATTTTTCCATCCAAGGCAACAATAGTATCAGCTGTTAAGATTGGCTTATTGGGTAACTTCTTTTGTTGTCTAATCGCATGAGCGGCGAGACATTTTTGCTGAGTATTTTTGATAACGAAATCCTCAGGACTTTCATCAGTAAAGTTGGACTCATCGTAATCGCATTTAAGGATTTCAAAATTAACTTTAAGATTTTTAAGGATTTCGGCTCTTCTAGGCGAACTAGAAGCAAGATAAATATCGAAATTATTTGATTTTTTCTTCTTTGTAGATGACGTGCTTTTTGACTCTAGGGTCATATTTTTTAAATTCTATTTTGTCTGGAGTTTTAGTCTTATTTTTATCTGTAGTATAGAAGTGACCCGTTCCAGCAGAGGAGACTAGTTTGATTTTTTCTCTCATATCTTTTCACCTCGATCTCTTATTTCTTTTAAAACAACATCAATCCCTTTTTTATCAATGATTCTCATACCTTTAGCAGAAAGAGTTAGGGTCACATATTTGTTTTCAGACTCTACCCAAAACTTATGACGATGCAAATTAGGCATAAACTTTCTTTTAGTTTTGTTAACTGCCTTAGAAACGTTGTTTCCTGCCATTGGCGTTTTACCTGTTACTTGACACTCTTTGCTCATAATATTCCTTTGCAAGAAGAGCTTTATACCAGAATCCTAAGTTCAAAGAAACCTATCTGAGTTATAATTTTTGTATGGATCAATTGGCTAATAGACAAATTTTGCTTTGCGTCACAGGAGGTATTGCGGCATATAAAGCGGCTGAGTTAATCAGGCTATTCAAGAGCTCAGGCTCCGAAGTTCGTGTGCTTATGACTGAAGCAGCCAAAGAATTCATTACGCCGCTTACCATGCAGGCTTTGTCTGGCAATGAAGTTCACTCAGATCTTTTAGATACCAACGCCGAATCAGCTATGGGGCATATAGAATTAGCAAGATGGGCTGATGCCATCGTCATTTCTCCTTGTTCGGCAGATAGCCTTGCAAAACTCGCTGCTGGAAGAGGCGATGATTTAATGTCTGCGGTATGTCTTGCTGCAGACTCTAAAATATTTTTTGCCCCAGCAATGAATCAAGGCATGTGGAAGGATAAACGTACAAAGAAGAATCTTTCATTGCTGAAAAAACCTGTTTTTCACCAAATCGGGCCTAACGAGGGCGATCAAGCTTGTGGTGATGTGGGTCCTGGAAGAATGTCAGAACCTAAGGAAATCATTGAAGAGGTAGCAAAAGAATTTTCTTCTGGATTGTTAGCTGGTAAAAAAGTGCTCATCACTGCTGGACCCACAAGAGAAAAAATAGACCCCGTTAGATACATCTCCAACAAAAGTTCTGGAAAGATGGGCTTTTCGCTTGCTAAAGCTGCTGTTGATGAATCCGCAATAGTGACTTTGATTTCTGGCCCAGTAACTTTAGACACACCTGAGAGGGTCAAAAGAATAGATATCGAATCTGCCGAGGAAATGAAAGAGCACGTCACTGCAAATTTATCCGATATCGATTTGTTTATATCAACGGCTGCAGTTGCAGATTTCAAAATGAAAAATGCTGAATCTCAAAAAATTAAAAAAGATCAATCCAAAAACATGAGTCTTAGTTTAGAAAAAAATGAAGACATTTTGAAACACGTTTCTGATAACAATCCTGATTTAAAAATAGTCGGTTTTGCAGCAGAAACGGAAAATATGATTGATAACGCTAGAAAAAAATTATCTTCAAAGAATTTGAATCTTATTGTTGCCAACGATGTATCAGATAGTTCTATTGGTTTTGATTCAAACAATAATGAAGTGACATTAATTACTGAAAAAGAAGAATTAAAAATACCTAAAACCTCAAAAGAAAAGGTTGCTAGAAAAATAGTTCAATTTATTTCAAAAAACATCCTTAATGATTAGATGGATTTTGCTCAAATTAGTAGGAATCTTCCTGCCTTCTTTGATATCAAAAGCAGTTAGTCCTGGACAACAAGCAACCTCAAATATTGCACTTAACGTTGAATTTAAAATTCTTGATAACGAACTTGGTGACAAAATTCCCTTACCTAAATTCAGTACTGCAGGATCCGCAGCCTTAGATTTGAGAACCAATATCAAAGAAAAAAAAATTCTTCAGCCCGATGAGACTTTTCTTTTTACTACAGGGTTTTCAATACATATTAAGGATTCTAAATATGCAGCCTTAATTCTCCCTAGGTCAGGCTTAGGGCATAAACACGGAATTGTCTTAGGAAACCTTGTGGGCCTTATTGATTCAGATTATCAAGGAGAAATCATGGTCTCTTTGTGGAATAGATCCAAAGAATCATTCGAGGTTCTCCCTGGAGATAGGATTGCTCAGATGATGTTTTTTGCTGTTACTTCACCCAACTTCAAGTTGGTTTCTGAATTCGATTCCTCGGAAAGGGGCTCCAAGGGCTTTGGTTCTTCAGGTACCAAATAAATTAAAATCTGAAAGCTTTTTTTCTTAATCTTATAGCTGAAGGCGTTACCTCCACTAATTCGTCCTCTTCGATAAATTCCAATGCCTGTTCTAAAGAATGTTCAATATGGGGAACCAGTATAAGATTTTCATCAGTACCAGAAGCTCTGATATTGGTTAACTGCTTTGCTTTCGTTGGGTTGACCGGTAAGTCGTTATCTCTGGAATGTAAGCCAACAATTTGACCTTTATAAACGTTCAATCCATGTCCGACAAAAAGCTTTCCTCTGTTTTGTAAGTTGAATAACGAATAGGCTAAGGTTTTGCCTTCTGCCATAGAGACCAAGACGCCATTTTGACGTGTAGTAATCTCTCCTTTTTTTGCAGGTCCGTAATGATCGAAGATACTGGTTAGAATTCCGGTGCCGCTCGTCAAGGTAAGAAACTGAGACCTAAATCCAATCATGCCTCTGGAAGGCGCAATAAAATCCAATTTTATCCTTCCCATCTCGCTTGGTTCCATATTTTTCAGTTCTGCTTTTCTTGAACCCATCTCTTCCATTACAGGTCCCTGATGTTGTTCCTCGATATCTATTACTATTTGTTCAAAAGGTTCATGGATTTCGCTATTCACTTCTTTTTGTATAACCTCAGGTTTTGAGACTCCCAGTTCGAATCCATCTCGACGCATATTTTCTATCAAAACCGATAAATGTAATTCCCCTCGGCCAGAGACTTTGAATTTGTCAGCACTTTCACCTTGCTCAACTCTCAAGGCAACATTACTTAATAATTCTTGTTCAAGACGGTCTTTGATGTTTCTTGAAGTTATAAACTTACCTTCTTTGCCAGCAAATGGAGAATCATTCACTTGGAAAGTCATACTCACAGTCGGTTCATCAACTGATAGAGGAGGGAGTTGTTCTACATTCTCCGGGTTACATAAAGTATCAGAGATATATAACTTCTCAATACCTGTCACACAGACAATGTCACCTGCTTCAGCTTTGTCGATTTCAACTCTTTCCAGACCTTCATGACCCAAAACCTGGAGAATTTTTCCTGTTTTTTGTACTCCTTTAGCATCGATCACTACAACTTGATCATTTGGTTTAACGTTTCCACGAGCTATTCTGCCGATTCCAATTACACCCACATAGCTATTACTGTCTAAGGCACTGATTTGCATCTGAAAGGGTTCTTCAGGACTTACAGGTGGTTCATCTACCTTGCTAATGATGAGGTCTAAAAGTGGAGACATATCTTCTTCAATTTTTTCCAAATCCAGACCAGACGTTCCATTCAATGCAGACGTATAGATTGTTGGAAAGTCCATTTGTTGATCGTTACCACCCAACCTATCGAAGAGATCAAAAACTTGATCTTGTGCCCAATCAGGTCTAGCACTTGGACGGTCGATTTTATTTATGACTAAAATAGGATTTAATCCTTTCTCAAAAGCTTTTTGAGTTACAAATCTGGTTTGTGGCATGGGACCATCGACTGCATCAACAAGCAATAAAACCGAATCCACCATAGATAAAACTCTTTCAACTTCTCCACCAAAATCAGCGTGTCCAGGAGTGTCTACGATATTGATTTTGTGATCTTTCCACTTGATAGCAGTATTTTTAGAAAGAATGGTTATTCCTCGTTCTCTTTCTTGGTCATTGGAATCTAAAATTCTTTCCGAGCCAATATTTTTTCGATCCAAGGTACCCGAGTGTTCTAATAATTTGTCGACTAGTGTAGTTTTCCCATGGTCGACGTGTGCAATGATAGCGATATTTCTAATAAATTCAGGATTCATATTAGTGACTGATTAAGAGTCTAAAAAATGAAGTAAATAATTTTATTTTTCTTCAGAAGATTTAGAAGATTCATCACTTGCTTCTTCTGTAGAAGTTTCTTCTTGAGGAGCATCGGTAGGAGCTGCTTCAGCAGCTTCAGAATTTTCTTCGATTAGGGCTTCTGGAGTCTCTTTCGTAAGCTCCTCTGGAGAAGCTGAAGCTTTTACATCTTCTTTTTCCTCAGCTAGGGGAGTTTCTTCTTGAGCACTTTCTTCAGTAGGAGCAGCTTTTACAGCAGCTTTCTTTTTTGAAAAACGTTTTTTAAACCTTTCAACTCTTCCACCAGTATCAATAATTTTATTTTGACCGGTATAGAAAGGGTGTGAGGCAGAAGACACATCAAGAGGACAATAAGGATAGGTATTACCATCTTCCCATTCTTTTGTTTGGTCAGTCTCCAAAGTAGACGGAATGAGATAGTATTTATCTACACTCACGTCATGAAATAAAACGGTTCTGTATTCTGGATGAATTTCTTTTTTCACTATTCTTCTTGATTAAAAAAATATGCTGCCGCACTATACCAGAAGACTATTTATTCTCAAATAAACT
>Ga0208277_1000921_pt1 | contig 17388 bp, 10 predicted proteins | sample ETNtaG_5_FD_185782 | JGI IMG/M metagenome (GOLD analysis project Ga0208277, IMG submission 185782) | Marine microbial and viral communities from oxygen minimum zone, Eastern Pacific Ocean - ETNP201406SV205 (SPAdes) (version 2) | ecosystem: Environmental > Aquatic > Marine > Oceanic ...
CAAATCCCTCTGCTCCCACCACTTTTTAATCAATTCATGAATATCTTGATGTGCGATTAACTTCTGCTATGTACGAGGGAGTATGATGAAACAGTTTCTGGCGGTTTTCCTTTGTGCGATTTTCTTTTTGCCTTTAACAGGGTCAATTTATGATCATCCAGTGTACGATAGAACAGATTGGACTAGTGCAGATGACTATGGGATAATATGGCATCATGTGGATTCTACTAATTCTATACCGATTCAACAATATCCAGAATGGGCAGGAGTTGAAACTAATTGGTGGGAAATATCATCATATGACCTTAACAGGAATGGAATACACGACTCTATAGAATCTTCAACAGGTTTAGTTGGCATGGGGGTTTCCTATGATGTTGAAGTTTCTGAAGTTCAATTACAGGAATTAGCAAGTCTAGGAATTGTGGTTGTTGATACCCTTGAATCAATTAACTCAGTACTAATCGGACTGCAAGAAACAAACCTTGCTGAATCGATAAGCAATCTGTCTAATGTGGTCATGGTCCACCAATATGGTACAGTCAAATTCTATGGGGACATTCAGACGCCCAATGTCAAAGCAAGAAATTCATCAATATATCCCGATGCAGCGTGGAATTTTGGAGTCACAGGTAAAGGTGTTAACATCGCTATGGTAGATACAGGCGTGGATAATGAGCATCCAGGATTAGTTGGAAAGTTTGTTGCTGGTTATGATGCAGTTTGTTATCTACACACAGACCCTACTTGTGTTGCAGCGGGTCTTGGCGCTCGTGAAACAGACGGCTCTTTTGATCCAGATGACGGTAATCAACACGGGACTGCGTGCATTGGAATGTCCTCTGCCACGGGTATTGAAGCAGATGGTAGTCAAAGTGAGTTTTATGGTTCAGCACCCGGCTCTTCCCTAGTTGATGTTCGAATTGGAACCGATGCAGGAGCAGGGCCGTTTGAGAACTATGTCTTGGAGCAGGAATTCTACGAATCCGCAATGAATGGGATTCAATGGATAATTGACAATAAAGACACAGCTTGGGCTGGCGTTGATGAAAGCCTTCACGGAATTGACATCATTTCACTCTCATGGGGGATTACCTCTCACGAAGGGGGTGGCTCTGACGGCTCAGACATGCACAGTATGATTCTTGATGTGGCCATGGAAGAAGGAATTGTGGTTAGTGTTGCAGCAGGCAATGATGGCCCAAATAATGATGGTCTATCTGGGATGGGTTCATCTGACCTTTCAATTACAGTCGGTGCCACAGATGATGGCAACACAATAACTAGAGATGATGATACAATTGCTTCTTATTCTTCAAGAGGACCTCGTCGTGATAATGGTGATGGTAATCCGCTTAATGAATTGAAACCTGAAGTAACTGCTCCTGGAACCAATATTATCCAAGCAGAAGGTTGTGTGACATCAGGTGGTTGCAACAACTTACTTGGTGGTGATGCATCATCCAATACCTACACTAGTAGAGGCTCAGGAACTTCTTACGCCGCACCAGCAGTTTCGGGCATCTTGGCATTGATGATTGAGGCAAACCCGAACTTAACAGCCTTTGAGATGAAAGAGATTTTGAAATTTACTGCAGAACGCAAAGGCGAACCCACTCAACCAGATGTTGATCCGTTCTGGAATAGGGACTTTGGTTGGGGATTAGTCGATGCTTACGAAGCTGTGAAGTTGTCAATAAAATTGCGAGACCAGGGATTGAACGGATTAATTGATGTCAATACTCAAGTCCATGTAGAATCATCTTCAATTGACAACCAATCCGGTCTTTATGTTATCCAAGGAATTGCATGGGGTCAAATGGGCTCAGTGAATGCCATTGAATATCGTATGAATGATGGGGGATGGATGTCGGTTGACTTTGAAGAAACCAATGGCTCGTTATCTGCTTTAGAACGTTTTTCATGGTCTTTAGCCCTTGATTTGGATAAAATGTCAAAGGCTAATAATTCCATCGAAATAAGGGGTCTGAGTGATGATGGCCAATCTTTACCTATTACAATTACAGTTCAAGGAAACGGAGACCTTTCTGATTCTTCAGAATCTTTTATCTGGGATTTGTTACCAAATACTATCTTCTTCCTCTTGTTCATAATTGTTGGATTATTATTATGGAATTCACGTACAGAGAACCCTGAAACGTTGTTTCTAGATTCCAATGATTCAATCGCTAAGGTTCTGAAAGAAGACAAAGATTTGGCTTCTGTAGTCGATGCAGAATTATTGGAAAGATAGTAGACGGTGAGGCTGATGGGTAATTTTAGCGATAGAGCCTTGGCGATACAGCCAACAGGGGTCCGTAAAATGTTCGACCTTGCAGGTGATGACGTCATATCCTTTGGCCTTGGAGAACCAGACTTCCAACCTCCAAAAGTAGCTATTGATTCCTTTCATCAGGCTATGCTTGACGGCCATAACAAGTATACAACAACTGCTGGTTTACCTGCCTTGAGGGATAAAATTGCTCAGTCTTGGGATGCTTACCAGCAAGGCATGACGGCCGAGAATGTGTGCATAACTATGTCTGGAACAAACGCACTGCTCAATATTTTCTTAACATTGGTAAATCCAGGAGATAATGTATTGCTGCCAGAGCCATACTTTCCTTTGTATGGTCCAGATGTCTCCATTTGTGGTGGAGAAGACAAATATTATCCCTGCAAATTTGACAACGAATTTATTCCGCAAATTTCAGATTTGGAATCTTTAGTCGATGAAAATACAGTTGCTATTTTGTATAACTTCCCAAGTAATCCAACTGGCGGTACTTTAGATCCTCATCAGCGAGATGAGTTGCTCGATTTTGCCAAAAAACATGACTTGTGGATTATTAGTGATGAGGTATATGACCGAATAGTGTTTGAAAGCGAGCACGTATCATTCATGGGCACCGATTATGATAAGGTGCTAGTAGTGAACTCTTTTTCCAAGACATTTGCTATGACTGGTTGGCGAATTGGATATATTATTTCTAACAACCTTGAGGCCATGAAGCAGATTATTAAGATGCAATATTACATCACTGCATGTTCTAATGATGCAATGCAATATGCCGTACTCGCAGCACTTGAGCACGCAGCAGATTATCCTGAGATAATTGCTAAAGAGTTCCAACAACGCTGTGATTTGATTGTCGATCGGCTTAATGCTATGCCAGGAGTTCAATGCCACAAACCAAAAGGTGCCATTTACGTATTCCCCAAGGTCTACGTCCAAGGAATGAACTCTGAAGAAATTGCTTTGGAGTTGTTGAAAGATGGTGTGCTATGTTCTCCGGGTTCAGCATTTGGTCCATCTGGTGAAGGGCACCTTAGATTTGCTTATACAATCTCCAAAGAGGATATCCAGTTAGGTATGGATAAGGTTGAACAATCGTTAAAAAGGCTAAATGGTCAGTGATAGAATGTCATTTACTAGCTCAATAATGTATTTTTTTGCTGGATTTATTATCGCTTTCTTATTCCCTAGAATACCAATTCTAATGATAACTCGAGGTAAGGGTTTCAATCTTGCTTTTCCAGAGCATCCAGCTCCAGTTCCTCTATCGCCCAAATTAACTCAGAGAGTACTACATATGAGGATGATTTACTGGATGGGATTTATTGTATCACTAGTTCCGTTATTGTTTGGACTTGCTTCAGTAAAATGGGGTAATGCCGCCTTTGGATTTGGTCTATGGATTTCTTCTGGCTGGTTTATTTTATCACGCTTGCAATCATTCATTGGAGGACCTAAGCCGCCATGGACGCTAGACATGGCACAACGTTTGCAAATCATAATGGATGAAACAAAATCTGTTCAAACATGTTGTCCAATGCCTGTTGCAGAATGGCGGGTTATGACGGTGTCCTGCGCTAGATGCGATGCCAAGTTGTCTGATATGCCCCGTCCAGATTTAGGAAGAAAGCGGATGGATGGGTTTTTTCTGGGCGGGTTAAGATTATTGATGACAGATGGTTATCCAGTGATTGATTTTGATAATGACTCAAAAAACAAATTAAGCGATAGTGAAGAATAATTTGGTAAGCAAAAACCCTGACTTTACTGCTTATATTTCAGCAATAATTGATAATCCATTAAATTGACGTGGAGGTATGGCGGGCAAGGTTCGTAAAAAACCATTCAGTGCTCGTCTGTGGCTTACCTTTGTTGCTTTGTGCCAAGTTTTCCTTACTCCATTGATTGCTTTTACCCTGACATATTTATTTGAGTTCAATATTTTTGGTGAAAGCATAAACATTTCATTTCAAAAAGAAATGATTCCTTGGATTGTTACCGCCTCGTTAATGTATGGTATGCTAGCCTTATTTCTCGCGCTAGCAATTGGAGGATACACACCAATAAAAGTTGTGGAAAGTGGCGGCTGGAAGAAGTTTTTGAAGTTTTCACGTTCTCCAAGAAATGCTACACAGCGTCGTTTGGCAAGACAAAATTATGCTCATTCTCCACACGGTCAAATTAGTGTTCTTGCCCATCAAAGATGGAATGAAGGTCATTCGATTATCTCTACTCACGGTGGTTTAATCCTACTAGCAGTTCCTTTCCAAGTATTGCTAGCAACCTTGCCATTAGCCATGGTTCTAATGGTTCCAGATTCGGTAATGCGAGAAAACAGGCGCCTGGAGTTAGCTCTAATTCTGTATGTTTTTACCTTAAGTATCGTTATGAAATATTATCCGAGGATTGCAAATAAATATATTGGAATTGCTTCATTCACGAGGAAGTGGTTAATTTCAATGACTAAAATTTCATGGTTAGCTCCAGTTCTTATCCTTTGGTTGATGGGTCGAATGGCTAGCATAGTTGTTTTGGGTTGGATTGGCTCGGATATTAATTTGAATATAGATTTAGAGAAATCATTTTTCGAAACTACGCTAAATATTGGGTCAATTCCAGAAACATCATTTCTTGATTTAATTGCTGCATTGGCAGTAATTCCGCTTGCTACATTCACTACATTAGCAGTTTTAGGCGCAGGATCAGGTGACCCTCCCGAATGGATGGTTGAGCGACTAGAATTGTCCGCAGGTAGCGACGGAAAATCTGTGATTGACACAGTTGGCACTTTGTCCAACGCAGTCGTGTCCGAAGAAATAAATCAGATATTCACATCAGAAGAGTCGCCAACATATACTGATGACATTCTTCAGCCAGCGGCTCAGCAATCTGACCATCAGAGGTCTAGTGATGGCTCAATACCAGGACTCGATGATGAGATTGATACAAAAAACGAAGCATCTGACATTGATTTGAATGACTTTTTTGCTGGTGATTTCGGGCAAGTGGAAGTCGAGGAATCTCACAATAAACCCTCTATTACAGGTTTCAAAATTGATTAATATTGATGATTTTATCTAGGTCAATAAACAATTAGTTTCATGTGTTGAATGCACATCGGATGCATGTTGATGATGATGAGAAGACTATCTTCGGTTACTTTAGTGACGCTATTACTCCTGCAAACATTGGCTTTAAATTATGTTCCTGAAGTTGATGCTGCAACGGCAAAAGGTGGTTCAAAAGATGATTTTAGTATCTCTAGCATCGAAGTTGGAAATCAGACCATAGCTACGGAAAAATGGATACAGCCAAACGGTGATGTAATCGATTATTTATTGCAAGATGATTTTATTGAGGTAAAGGTTAAAGTAACCAAGGACGGTAATCCTACAGGTACACAAAAACAAACCGATGTATTGTTAGAAATTGTTCATCCAATCGGCTTCGTAATAGAATCGTTCGGTTGGACTACTGGACTAATAGCGGGTGGTCAAGAAGATGTAACATCGATATTATGGAACCCTCAAGAGGCCCATTCAGTCTTAGATACCAATACCAATGAATTGACTGGCGGGCTAATCTTGAGAGCCTCGGTTAACTTTACTGCAGATGACAGAAATGAAAATGACATAATGGAAAAGCAAGTTCCAATCGCAGTATCCAAAGACATTTTTGATGGTCAAGCCTCAGGTACCTCGCTTACCTTCATACCGGGGCGCTATCCAATTGGTGGAGGTGACGCCAATGCTGGTGGTTCTTGGTACGAAGATACTTCTGACGCAACTACTGGTAGTTCACACTGGAGGATGTCTTTGCCAGGTGGTAACACATATCCATCCAGTGCCTTTGATAGATTAGTTCATTCATACAAAAATCCTGATAATAACTGCAATGGCGATCAATTAGACTCAGGTTTGACAAATATTGAACAGGCTTGGGTTTGCCGTAAAATTTTCCAATCACAAAATTATATTTCCAGCCAAATACATCTTCAAGCATGGGGTACAATGGGCGCAGGAGATGCTGCTTACCTTGAGTTCTGGAATAACAATGGGAACTTTTCAGACCCGTTACAATCAGTACATTGGGATGTTGCAGAAATAAATCCTAGTCCAATTCCAGGTCAATGGAAAAATATTTCCTGGGACCCGCAAACAGTATGGTCTCAAAACCCATCTTTAGCAAATCCTGATTTGTTCTTAGGTGGTAATTCATGGACATTTGGTTTGGTATTTAGGTCCGACAGTTCTGGAGCAACTCAAGGTATGCATTTTGATGATTTTGTTCAATTCGGTATTTCCAAAGTTGATGGATTCACGCTAACTGCTACATGTGATGATCCAGTTGGTGGCTTTGAAACCGTACCAAATGATTTAGTTTCATGGAAGTGTGAAGTTACCAACAATGGCTATAAAAATGTCCAATTTAGGGCTCAAACCAATGTTACAAATGCCTCATGGATGGATCCTTCAATACCACAACTAAGGCTCGATACCACCAATCCAAATGACAACGATTTCAATGTGGTTATTCCACCAATTGGTCCATTTGAAACCACAGAAGTTTGGGCGAACCTTTCCATACCAGTTGGTGCGGATGTCCAAATTCAAGATTGGGAAATTTGGTTTACCGATGCAAGTTCAGCCAATACCGGAGAGAAAGCTAGAGTGTCGACGACCGTCTCGATTAATTCTCAGTACAGCGTAAGGCTAAACTCCAACGCCAATCAAATAGCCTTGACAATGAATCCGGGTGAAACCGCAGATTTGCCCTTCCAAATAACCAATACCGGCAACTTGGATACAACATTCGAGTTACGTTCAACATTTAATGCTGAATTATGGAGTGGAACTATTCAAGATGATGTTGGGAATGCTATAACTTCTATATTCATGGAAAAGGGCACATCAGCCGACTTGTCGCTATCAATTTCTGCAGAACAACAAGCAACTCCTGGGCAAATATCTGTCGAGATAAGAGCAACAAGGACCAGCGGTGATGTTGTTGGCGATACAACCCTAAATCGGCTGATTGATGTCCCAATATATCGTGATAGTAGTCTAGAGGTGGATTACTCATCGCCTTACTTTTCAACCGATGATGGTGGTCTACCAGTAGTTGTTGGTTATGCTGATGGAGAAGCAAAAATGCTACGCATGACCCTATTTAATAATGGCAATGATGAAGAGTCATATAACATCACCGTGGCTAATAATTTCCCAATATACTACCGGCAAACAGGTGCTAGTGTAGATAATGCTGAATCACCCTTGCTAAACGAATGGGGTGGCACTTGGAGTTTCTTCTTGAATTTACCAATGCCTCTTGGCCTGCCTGAGGGATTTTACGATGTTACAGTGACTGCTACTAATGTTAATGACCCTTCACTATCTGCAAGTGAAGTGGTATCGGTAGAGGTTAGGAAAACTGCTAGCGTTCATGTTGAAACAGATATTTCTGACCAGTCTTACATCCCTGGCGATCTTGCTCAATCAATGACCTTCGAAGTTACCAATAACGGGAATATCCAAGATAGTTTTGAAATGAGTCTAAATCTTCCTCAAGGTATGAATGCACAATTCACCAACCTTGTAGATGGCTCAAAGACCGTGCCGATTAACAGCGGTGCCAGTTACAATGTGACAGTCGAATTTTCATTTGTCGAAGGAACTAGTGGTAATTTACAGATGGTAATTATTGCAAAGAGTATGTTTGATGAGACGGCAATTGCCACAGGAGGCTCAACCTACTCTGTTGGAAGTACCAATAATTTGTTGAAGATATTACCATCTCAGTTGGTAATTATCGATGGCTTTGAAGATGAAGTGACCTTAGAAGTTACAGTTAGAAACCAATTCACTACTCCTCAATCAGTCTCCATGGACATCAGCCCAGGAAACTCAAGCAGTTGGTTCCAGTCTAGAATTGACAGCAATGACCGAGCTTTCGTTCTGGGAATTGGAGACGATTCAATAAGAGTTATCACAATAACTTTCCAAGTAACAGAGTCAACTTTGATGACGCTAGATGAACCAACATTTGATTCCGAGATAACTTTGTGGGCTCGTTCTGACTCAGAGGCTGAAGCCACTCAATCACAAATCCAAGTGCAACTGCGTAAAATAATCGTTGAAACAAAAGATGACCAGAGTTCATCATTTGATTTTGCTGGTGCTGCAATGTGGTTTGGTTTTGTTGTGATAATGGTGGCAGGAGTTTTAGTTACTATTAGAATTCTAAAGAATGGTGAGGAAGAAGATGATGAATATGCCAATTGGGGTCAAGAAGGCTACCAAGATAGTATTACTGCTACCTACCAATCAGTAATATCTGCCCCAACAGTTCCATCAGGCCCGCCTGCAACGGTTCCATCCACAATGCCTCCACAATCTACCCCTACTGCAACTGTCCCATCATCGATGCCACCACAATCTGACCCTCCTGCACAGGCGGCTCCACCTGCCCCCTCACAACCATCAAGTCCTCCTCTGCCGGCTACAGGTTTACCAACTGGTTGGTCCATGGAACAATGGGATGCTTATGGCGCTCAGTGGCTTGAACAAAACGAGCAATAATAAAAAAAGGTACGAAATTTTTGAATCGTAGGGTTCAAGACTTGAGCGTACTCGCAGACAATGAGGCGAAAACATGTACGGTAACGGACAAGCACCCATATTCATTTTGAAAGATGGCACTCAGAGGACTAGAGGAAGAACAGCTCAATCAAATAACATAGCGGCTGCTAAAGCGGTAGCAGATGCAGTTAGGTCCACCCTAGGTCCAAAAGGAATGGACAAGATGTTGGTTGATTCTATGGGTGACGTGGTTATTACCAATGACGGTGCAACAATTCTCAAAGAAATGGATATTGAACATCCTGCCGCAAAAATGATCATTGAAGTTGCCAAGACCCAAGAACAACATTGCTTTGACGGAACAACAACTGCTGTTGTTTTATCGGGTGAGTTGCTGAAAAGAAGTGAAGACCTAATTGAGCAAAATGTACATCCTACAGTAATATGTGAAGGATTTAGATTGGCAGCAGAAAAAGCAGTTGATTTACTATCCAGTCATGGAATTGAAACAAAAAACGATGATTCAGTACTCATGGAAGTTGCTAAGACTGCATTAACTGGAAAGTCAGCAGGTGCTGTAAAGTCATTTATGGCAGATATTTGCGTTAGGTCAGTAAACGCAGTTGGAATTATTGACGGAAAGCAAAGAATTGTTGACTTGTCAGATATCAAGGTCGAAAAGCGACAAGGTGGTTCAATCAAAGATTCAACCCTTATTGATGGGATAATTTTAGACAAAGAAAGAGTTCATGCAGGCATGCCACGGTCAATTACAGGTGCAAAAATTGCGCTTGTTAATTCGGCAATCGAAGTTAAGAAAACTGAAGTTGATGCTAAAATACAAATTACCGATCCTAATCAACTATCTAAATTCCTCGAAGAAGAAGAAAATTACATTAGAAGCCTAGTTGAAAAAATTAAGAATTCTGGGGCAAATGTGCTAATTTGTCAGAAAGGAATTGATGAACTTGCTCAACACTACATGGCTAAATCAGGTGTTTTTGCAATACGCAGAGCTAAGAAATCTGATATGGAAGCATTATCAAAGGCTACAAGCGGTAAAATTGTTACTAATTTAGATGATTTGACTCCAGAGGATTTAGGTAATGCAGAACGCGTTGAGGAAAAGAAAATAGGTGAGTCAGAGATGACTTTCATCACTGGGTGTCCTGAAGCAAAATCAGTTTCTGTATTGCTTAGAGGTGGTACAGAACACGTAGTCGATGAGATAAGAAGAGCATTCGATGATGCAGTTGGTGTAGTTTCAGTCGCTTGGGAAGATGGCGCAGTCCTCACCGGAGGCGGCAGTGTTCTTGCGGCTCTTTCACGAGATCTCAGGACTTTTGCAGAAACAGTCGGTGGAAGAGAGCAGATGGCTATCGAAGCCTTTGCTTCGGCACTAGAAATTGTTCCGAGGACTTTGGCGGAAAATGCAGGATTAGACCCAGTTACAACACTTATAGAACTTCGAAAGGCTCACGCGGACGGCCAATCTCACGCCGGAATCAATGTTTACGAAGGTGGAGTAGTCGACATGAGGAAGGCCAACGTTATCGAACCACTTCGTGTTGTTGAACAAGCTATTCAATCTGCTACAGAAACTGCAGTAATGATTTTGCGAATTGACGATGTCATTTCATCCAAGGGTGTTTCCATGGGTAATGAAATGGGTGATATGGGCGATTTCCAGATGTAATCTGGCCAATAAATTACTTCCTACAGAAAAACAACTCTCCGAAGGAGAGCAAGCAACCTTCAAAGACTACGGCGGGTTGGCATCTTTGAGTGAGTATAATGCCGGAAGTCGCCGATAGGAATCTTACCATCTATTTTGGCTCCCAAACAGGCAACGCGGAGGAACTTGCAAGTAAGACTGCTAAGTTGGCCAAAAAATTCAATCTTTCTGCAAAGGTGGTCGACCTTGGTGATATAAAACCAGAAGATTTCACCTCATCAAAAAGAGTGTTCATAATAACATCTACTTGGGGAGAAGGCGAGATGCCGGATAACTCAGAATCAATTTGGGCTGCAACATGTGAATCAAATCCGAATTTGTCTACAGTAAATTTCAGTATTTGTGCAATTGGTGACACATCATATGATGAATTTTGTAAGGCTGGATTAGATTGGGATGAAAAGTTCAAACAACTTGGAGCCAATCGTGTTCACAATATTCAATTGTGTGATGTGGATTATGAACCTGAATGGCAAACTTGGGCCAATTCAGCACTCCAAGTAATGTCCGATTTAGATACTGGTACTGTAATGGTCGATGCAGCAGAAGCAGCAACACAAGCTGCGGAACCAGCATCTGCACCAGTTGCCTCAGGGGGTACCAGTGCGGGTCTATCTGCTCTGTTTGAAGGTGACAGATCCTTAGCAATTTTATTCGGCTCACAAACAGGAAATGCTGCAGGTCTAGCAGAAAAGACAGCTAAAATGGCTGCTAATTATGGATTGATTCCTACTGTTTATGATATGGATGGATTTGATGCAGCAACATTAGCAAATCACAAGCGAACATTAATTATTACTTCTACTTGGGGAGAAGGAGAAATGCCAGACAACGCCGAGACATTATGGCAGACAGTAAATTCCAATTCACCTTCTCTTTCAGGAGTAAATTTCAGTATTTGTGCAATCGGAGACACAGCTTATGATGAGTTTTGTAAAGCAGGAACTGACTGGGATGCTAAGTATGAATCATTAGGTGCTAGTAGAGTTCACCAAATTCAACTATGTGACGTTGATTATGAACCACCATTTGTCACTTGGGTTGAACAAGCGTTGCCAAAGATTGCTTGTGTCGACTCATCAGGAACCTTACAAATCGAGTTACTCGAGGAAATGATTGCCTATGGTTCAAGTGGAGGTGACGATGTAGTTTCAGGAGATTTTGCCCCTGGAGTTGTAGATCAAACAGAATTGACTGTAACAGTCGAAATTTTCCGCTATTGTCCAAGTGCAGCAGAGTCTGGATGGGATACTGTAGTTTGTTCACTTCCAGCCAATGCATCGATTCAAGATATGTTACTCGCCATCAAGAATGATGTTGACGGAAGTCTGACCTTTAGGATGGGAGATGGAAGTGGCACTGCAAGTTGTGGGATTAGAATTAACGGCAGACTTGTACTCACAGACTCAACCTCAATTGGTAGTGTAACAACTGCAGATGGTAGATTAAAGATTGAACCTTTGTCAGGATATCCGGTGATTAGAGATTTGATGGTAGACTACTCTAACTTTGAGAGTAACCGTTTGAAAGCTAAGCCATGGATGAAATCTAATCCACGTGAGGGAGAATACCTGATAAACGGTATGGCGGTAGGGACAATGTCCAAAGAAGAAGCCTCAAAACTTCACGCCTCTAGTGATATCAAGTCTTACTATTTACTACATTCAATGTCGGATACAGTCGCCTATGACTCAAAATATGAGGGTCCAGGTATACACCTTCAAAGATGGAACAGAATCCTTGATCCAAGGTCTAGTGGCAAATTCAAAAACTCACTTATTGATTCCCTAAACAACTCAACTGGAGTTTGGGGAGAAGCAGACTTAGCATCGATTGCTAGATATGGTAAAGATGGTAAAACAGCTTCAACTGGTCTTAATGAAATTCGTGCTTACATACTAAACCAAACTAATTACCGAGGCCCCCATGGAAGACTGGTTAAATGGTACGGTAGAAGCGTTAAGTGGACCGGTAAATTGAATGAAACTACACTTTACCGCCAAGTTCTTGGCCCTATTGGTCTGATAAGTAACATTTTTGATGGAGTTTCTGCTCGAATGGTACTAGGATTTACAAGAACAGGTGGACCTCCAATCCGAAGTCTACAAGCATTAGTATTGCCACCAGCAGGTGTTGGAAAAATACCTAACATGTTTAATTCTAAAGTTAAAAACCACCATCAAGTTGTGGGATTGTTTAATGAAATTGACCAGAGGTTTTGAGGGATTGAATTGCCAAAAATTGCATATTATCCGGGTAATGTCGCTCGAGCAGCCTCAATGGAAGTAGAGGATTGTATACAACCGCTTTGCAAAACCCTAGGTATTGATTTGATTGAGTTGCCAGAAGCAACCAGCGATGGTGGAAATATCATCAATCAAGCATCAACTAAATTACAACATGCTTTGGTTGCAAGAAACCTAGCATTGGCAGAAGAAAAAGGCCTAGACATCATGACAACTTGCGCAACAAGTCACGGAATCATGAAAGATACCATACAAGACTTGAAAGACGACCCAGTATATTCTGCTCAACTAAACAACTTGATTGCTCGTTCAACCGGGGTTGAGTATCGAGGCGAAGCGGAATCATGGCATTTATTGCACTACTTAGTAGAAGAGATTGGACTTGACAAAATTAATGATGCTGTAATCAATCCTATCGACCTCAATATCGCTCCTTATTATGGGCCAAATATGCAAAGAGAGGGTTTTTGTGCCCAGGACGACCCATTCATGCCATCTTATCTTGAACAACTAATTACGGCATTAGGTGGCCAACCAGTCAATTACGATTTGAAATGCCAAAGTGTCGGTGCGCCTTCGCTACTCACCCTAGACAAACCCGTAATGTCCCTTATCTCATCTGTTATCAGCGATGCTAAATCAAATGGTGCAGATATAATTGTCAGTGCATGTACAGTATCTCACGCAAATCTCGATTCATATCAGTCTAAGGCGGGCCGCAAGACTGGTAAAAATACCAGTATACCAGTTATCCACTTAGCAGAATTGGTGGCTTTTGCATTAGGCCATTTCCCAGACAGATTGGCTCAGTTGAGAACTAGAGCTATTTTGATTGGTGGCTGAGGTTTTCTCAGCCATACAAAAATGGTAGTATCAGTTGTAAATTTTCGCTGCTTAAAAACTTAGATAGCGTTGTTTGATCAGATTTTAAAATCTCAGCAATTGAGTCAAAAGTCTCGAACAATTGAAGGCAAATTTCCAGTTCCAAGTCTGTTATCTGACACAGAATTGTTGCTTGCTTATTTTTTCCTTCATTATTCCATCTAGCTAACAAATAATGCGACTCATCACCTTGATTTACCATTGCATCTATTTCCTTTGCAGCATTACTACAGTGCATCTGAATGGTTTTTTCGTCTATCGGATGATACTTCACATATTCTCTCATTTTTGTTGAAAAGTTTTGATTATTCTTCGCAATTAAGTAGATTAAATGAGCAGACTCCATGGAATCTTTGGTTGTCAAGATGGGAACTCCCAAGTCCAAAGTTACATGCGCTAGGGCTCCAAGTACTGCATTAGGATGAACAGAATTTCCAATTTCTCCCAATTCAATCAACAATATCGGCTGATTACTTGCTTGTCTCATTCGTTGGCATTGTTTAAACAGTCTTTGATCGATTATTGAAGTTAGTAAATCACGTGAAGTTTTTCGTTCAATTAGAATCTCTTGAGTTAGCAAAACATCACCAGTTTCTAGATTTTCAAATCTTACGGACATTCCAAGACTTGTTAGGTAGGCTGACAATGTTGAAGAGGCTTCTCTATGATCTAGAATGACGTTCATGTCAATGGTTTGAGATAAGGCTTCAATAACTTCGTTAGTGGCTTTTGAAACAGATATTTCCTGTTCCCTTGAGATGTTTTCTTTTTTTACATCTTGGAAAAAATCATCTAAACCAGTCTGATTTCTCGGGCGCTTGTCTTTTGCTGCAATAGCAGTTTGCTTTACCGGCGCATCGGACTGTTCTATAGAATCTATATTAGTTTCATCTTTGATTATTTGATATTCAAGATTGAGTCGTTCTTGCTCAATTGCCAGGAATTTCTCGGCAGGGATTTGATTGTCTCCCAAATCGACTGCAAAACTGGACAGAACATCGCCAGAAGCTGGTTCACGTAATGGAATCCGTCCCATACGTTGGATTTCTTCAAGATTTTTGTACATTCTACGCTCCCTAGCCTTAGCAGCATTATTGACGAATTCATCCCTTGTATTACGAGCAATTAATGTCTTTACAGTACCTGAACTTTGTCTAGCAGTACGTCCACGTCTTTGTATTGCCCTTATTGCGCTGGGAACTGGTTCATACATCAAAACAAGGTCTGCAGATGGGACGTCTAATCCTTCTTCCCCAACAGATGTTGCAACCAATACATTTACTTCTCCAGAACGAAATTGTTCAAGTCTTGCCAATTGCTCTTTTTGTGTCATGCCTTTTTGCTTTCCACTAGTAGCCTGGCCAATGAATGGTGCCACTTTTACCGAATCAATATTTTTCAATAATTGATTGAGGTTTTGCACTGTGTACCTATATTCTGTAAAGATAAGAATACGTGAATTGGTATTTTGTTTCAGCCGATTAGTTATCATGTCGATTACTTGGTTGATCTTAGGGTGTATCTCGCCAAGTGTTTCAGCGGCTTTTCTAAAATTATGAATCACTGGTTTAGCAATGAATCTATTTGTCCCTCTATCACCAGTTCTGCCTTCATCTTCGGCTTTGTCAAGAAATAATGTAGCTGGTATTACTCCTTGAGTCTTGAGCAAGTCTAACAGCATGTGCATCCTACGAACATCAGATACCTTGCGTGCAGCATTGTAACCTCTGGCGTCTCTACGGCTAATTGCTCTACTAACCGATTGCTGTGCATCGGTAATGATTTTTGAAGTTAGATTTTTTACCGGCGCCATGAAACCCATTCTCTGTAATGTTTCAACTTCTGTTGATTGGTATTCTTGCAATGGGTAAATGAGTGCTTTTAATGTATCAGGGAGGTCAACGGGGACTATGTCGTTTTGTAATTCAACTGCATATGGTTTTAACATCGCCTCATTTCTCTTTGAAATATCAAGTCTGTCGATACCCAATCGTTTGGCAACCTCTAGTATTGATGCTTTTGTGGTCCCTGGGCTCGCTGTAGCTCCCAATGTGTAACCATCAGGATTTGCATTTAGGAATAAATCTCCAACCTGAGCATAAGGGTGATTTCCAGTAGCATGATGAGCCTCATCAAAAATTAACAATGCAACGTCTTCTAATGCAATTATGCCATTTACTGAATCATTTCTAATTACTTGAGAAGTAGCCATCAAAATTTTACCCTTATCCCATAAAGTACGCCGTTTATTTGGTGGTGTTTCACCAGTATATCGTACTATTACCTCTGGATCGATGTTAATCATCTCTCGAGCCATTCTTTGCTGTTGATCAACTAATCCTGTGGTGGGAGCAATTAGAATTATTTTTTTATCAGTTAAACGAAGGGTTTCTGCCATAAGCATCCACTGTACTGCTGTTTTACCAAAACCAGTTGGCATTACCATCAAACATGAAGATGTCAATGCGTTCTTTAGTGCTCTAACTTGATATCCTCTTGCCTCTACACCATCTTGTAAAAGTGGGTGTATCATAGTAGGCATCAATGGCTCTTTTAGTCGAGGGTTCAAAAGCATGATGATTAAAATAACCTAACATTAACCAGTAAAAAACTATCATTTCTCTGTCATATAATCGATTGACGGAAACGCAATGATGACCGAACCACTCATATATGATTGGTAAGTCGCATGGATGCTCAAAGGTGAGTAGCCAGACACAACGGGCCATCCCAAGAGGACCCCGATAGTCTTGTTCCGCATTCGTTGGAACGAGGCGCAGTGTCACGGCCACTCCTATCTGGAGAGCCCTCGTACGCCCTCTCGGTGGGGCCCCTGCGTTGTAAAAAAATAATGGAGGAATCCCAATGGCGAAAAGAAGTCACCCACGAAGAGGTTCGATGGCGTTCAGTCCGCGTAAGCGTGCCAAGCGTCCTTTCGGACACGTCAAGTCGTGGCCAAAAACCGAAGCGAGCGAAGTTAGAATACAAGGATTTGCTGGATGGAAAGCCGGCATGACTCATATTTTGGCTCGTGATTTAAACCCAAGAAGCCCAGCAGCAGGACAGGAATCAAGAATTCCAGTCACTGTAGTAGAATGCCCAAAGATGAGAATCTTAGGTGTTCGTGGATATCAAATGACCCCCTATGGCAAGCAAGCTGTTGGTGAGGCATGGGCCGATGCTGGAATGATTGCTGATGCATTTAGCGATCTGTTCAAGAGATTACCAGAACGCAAAGAGCACGATGCCGACAAACATTTCGAGAATCTTGAAAATGCAGATTTATGTGAAGTTAGACTGATAGTGGCTACTCAGCCAAGTCAAATTTCAGGAATACCAACTAAGGTTCCAGATGTAATGGAAGTTGGACTAGATGGTGGAAACGCCAGCGAGCAACTAAACTTTGCAAAGGAAAAGTTTGGTGAAGAATTTTCATTCGCTGATTGTTTCCAAGAAGGAATCCTTACAGATATCGTAGCCGTTACCAAAGGATACGGCTGGCAAGGTGTAATCAAGCGATTTGGCGGTAAACTTCAATCCCACAAAAATTCCAAGAAACGCCGACAACATGGAAACATGGGTGACTTCGGTACTGGATATGTAAGAAAGACAATCCGACAAGGTGGCCAAACTGGATACCATCAAAGAACC
>Ga0208277_1000924_pt1 | contig 17366 bp, 18 predicted proteins | sample ETNtaG_5_FD_185782 | JGI IMG/M metagenome (GOLD analysis project Ga0208277, IMG submission 185782) | Marine microbial and viral communities from oxygen minimum zone, Eastern Pacific Ocean - ETNP201406SV205 (SPAdes) (version 2) | ecosystem: Environmental > Aquatic > Marine > Oceanic ...
TGGATAAAAATAAAAATAAGCCATCTCTATATAACAACTTAGGAGTTATTTTAATTGCTCTAATCATTGCCGTTCCACCTAGGATGAAACCAAGATTAAAAATATTTGAACCAATTACATTACCTATAGATATATCAGTTTGACTAGTTATAGCTGCTCTAATAGTCACAGCGAACTCTGGAGCAGATGTCCCAAAAGCAACAACCGTTAACCCAACTATTAAATCAGATATATTTAAAGAATGAGCTATCTCTGCTGCGGAATCAACTAGCCAATCAGCTCCTTTCCATAGCATTATGATGGATAGAATAACTAAAAAAATGTCTACTAATAATATCATGTCTGATTATTTGTGCTATTAATTAAATTGTCGATAACAAAATTACAACTAATGAATGATAAGTTTATCTATAATTATTTTTAGTTTATTTTTACATTTATAAACTTTTACGACATGCTTTTTCTATGAGTTATTAATAGCTAATTTAAATATATGATAGAGTTTCAAAATGTTTCATATACGCACAATAAAGGTAAGGGTGTAAATAATCTTAGTTTTAAGATAGAAGATGGTGATTTTGTTTTTTTAATTGGACCAACTGGTTCAGGTAAAACAACTTTAATGAGGTTGATTTATTTTGATTTATTATGTAATAGCGGAACTGTAAAAGTTGATACTTTTAATTCTGAGTCAATGCGTATTAAAAATATTCCACAGCTAAGAAGAAATATAGGTATGGTATTTCAAGACTATCATTTATTAGAAGATAGGGATGTTTTTAATAATGTGGCTTTACCTCTTCATGTTATGGGCTATAGTTCTCAAGAAATCCCTTATAGAGTTGAAGAAGCTTTAGATTTAGTTGGTTTTGAAGGTAAAAGATCTCATTATCCAAATGAGCTTTCAGGTGGAGAGAAACAAAGGGTTACGCTAGCTAGAGCTATAGTAAAAGATCCAGATATTATACTAGCAGATGAACCTACTGGTAATCTTGATCCAGTAGCTGCATTCGAATTAGTTCAATTGTTAGAAACTATTAATAATAATGGAACTACAATTTTGATGGCATCTCATAATTACAATTTAATCAAGGGCCGGGGTCGTAGAATATTAGAGCTAAAGGACGGAAGTTTAAGAGGATCTTGATGGATAAATTTTTATATTTAATTTCAGAAGGTTTTAAAAATGTTTGGCGTCATAAGATGACGACTTTTACGGCAGTGTTTTCATTGTTCTTATCTTTGTATTTTGTTGGCTTACTTGCTATCGCTGGAGAAAATACCAAGTCAATTTTAGAATATTTACGATCAAAATATAAATTTGAAGTATTCTTTAAGCAAAATGTAGAATTTGAAAAAGCGAAAGTGATTTCTCAATCTATTTTAAATATTAAAGGCGTTAGAAGTTCAACAATTATAAATAAAGATGATGCAGTTAGAATATTTAAAGATCAGTTTGATGAAGATATAATATCAATTCTTGGTTACAATCCTTTGCCAATTAGCGCTGTTGTAAACTTAAAAAGAAAATCTAATAATATTTTAGAAACATCTCCTATTGTTGAACAAATAAAACGAATTGAGGGTGTTGATGAAGTTAGATATCAAGGTTTGTTGATTAAGAAAATTGAAAGAACTTATGCGAAAATAATGAAATATTTCCCGCTTATAGCAATGATCTTTATAATTATTGCAGTTTTGGTTATTTATAATACTGTGAAACTTTCGATATTTTCTAGAAAAGAATTAATTGAGTCATTAAGACTAATCGGAGCCACTAGGTTATTTATTAAAATGCCATTTGTTTTTGAAGGACTAATTGATGCTGGGTTGGCAACTTTAATAGCTTCTCCATTAATAATTGGTACTATAAATGGATTAAATTATTTTATGAATAATTTTACTTCTTGGAATGTAAAGTTATTTATTTCGCCTACTATGTTTTTATGGCTGACTTTATTATCTGGCACTATTTCTGTAATTGGTAGTTACAGAGCGGTCTCAAATATCATGAGATAGCTGGTTTAATAATCAATTCTAAAGATTAAATGATTAACAAATATATAAATGGAGCACATTTTGGCAGAAAAAAAAATAAATAAGTCAAAAAAGCAAACTAAAAAGCCTTTAAAAGCAGATCTTAAAAAAGAAACTAATATTAAAGACTTAGAAAAAAAAGTTGAAGTATTACAGGATAAGCATATTAGGTTAAAAGCAGAGTTTGAAAATTTTAGAAAACGTAAAAATAGAGAAATCTCTTCTTTATTGCAGTATGATGGTGAAAATTTTATCAAAGATTTTTTACCTGTAGCAGATGATATTGGGCGATTGATTAATTCAAAAAAAGAATCTAATAAAAACAAAAATTCATTTCTTGAAGGAATCAATATTATTGAAAGTAAAATTCAAAAATTGTTTGAAAATAAAAGTATCGAGAGCTTTGGTAAGGAAGGCGATATTTTAGATCCAGATCTTCATGAGGCTATGTTAACTCAGAAAGTTGAAAAGAAAAAAGACAATCAGGTCTTAGAGGTATTTGAAAAAGGGTATAGATATCATGATAAAGTAATTCGTCATGCAAAGGTTGTGGTGAATAAGAAATGAGAGATTTTTATGATGTATTAGGCGTCTCAAAAGACGCATCTGATGATATGATTAAAAAAGAATATCGAAAGTTAGCCATAAAATATCATCCTGATAAAAACCCTGATGATAGTGAGGCAGAATCAAAATTTAAAGAAGCAGCAGAGGCATATAGTATCCTTAGTGATGCTCAAAAAAGAAGTCAATATGATCAGTTTGGTCATGCTGGTGTTGGTATGGGAGATCAATCTGGAGCAGGAGGCTTTGGTGGTGGTGTCCATATGAGTATGGACGACATATTTTCCCAGTTTGGTGACATTTTTGGAGGTAGTCCATTTGAATCAATATTTGGTGGAGGTGGAAGCTCAAGATCAAGAAATAAAGGCTCTGATATAAAAATTAAATTAGCTCTGACATTTGAAGAAATTTCTCAAGGTGTTGAAAAGAGAATAAAAATAAAACAGTCTATTTTAGCAGATGGTGTTTCTTTTAATACATGTAATACTTGTGGTGGAAATGGTCAAGTTGTTCAGGTTACAAATACAATTCTTGGTCGCATGCAACAAGCCAGTATATGTCCCAAATGTAGTGGAAATGGTAAGGTTATTGGCAATCGACCTCCAGGTACGGCACCTGATGGAATGATTAAGAAAGAAAAAACAATAAAAATTAAAGTGCCAGCTGGAGTGGAATCAGGAAACTATATGACTATAGCAGGTCAAGGTAATGAGAATTTTCAAGGAAATGCTGGAGACTTATTAGTCGTTTTTGCAGAAAAAGAGCATAAGTATTTTGTGAGAGATAACGAGCATATATTTCTTGAAGTAACTATTAATTATCCTGATGCGGTCTTAGGCACAACAGTAGATATTCCAACTCTTGATGGAGTTTCTACTTTAAAAATTCCTCCAGGTATTCAGTCAGGAAAATTATTAAGAATGAGATCCAAAGGTTTTCCCTTGATGCGTAGTTCCTCTAAAGGGGATCAAATCATTAGAGTAGTAATTTATACGCCATCATCGATATCAAAGGAAAATAAAAAAAATATTGAAACTTTAAGTAAAACTCTTGAGCCAATCAAAATGCCATATTCAAAAATAGATTTATAATATATTATAAATATTAGTGTTAAATAAAGAATTAAGAAAATAATAAACATTTTTATAGTTGTTTATTAATATTAAGTATCCTAATTGGTATTTATTAGACTAAGAAATAAAACTTTAAGAAGAAAAACTATAAAAATGGACACAAAAAAATTATCGGAGTTACTTGAACTTGGGATGGTATTAGCATTTCTAATACTCGTTGTTGTAATATATGTTCCAGTTTCAATTTGGGCAGAAGAGAAAACCTATGAAAATGAGAGTAGGTTTAGAATGCAAAATATTTATGATTTAGAAATGTTTTATGAGCAATTAACGGGTAATTATAGTCTTGATTTTTATGAGGCTATGAAGGTTGTGAATTCAGCTAGAGATTCATTATCTGCTGATTCATTATATGTTGGTGAACAAAGCCTGACTCTATTTGGCAGAGAATATAAAGTTGATATAAATGAGAATTTTGGTTTTTTATATGATACTACATTTGGGTTTAAAAGTTATCGTAGAGATACAATTATTGATACAACAGTTCAGATTGTTGTTTTTTCTAAAGAATTGGGTAGGAATGATACAAGCTTTACTCAAAAGAAATATCTTAATGATTATATAAAAGATCCCAACTTTATTGGCTCACTTGGAGAAGAAGTAGTTCAGCGTGTTGAGCTAGTTGAATATTATAAAACTTTTATACCTGATTCTAGTACGTTTAAGTGTCCTCTTACAAAAAAATCATATATAATTAATATTGATAATGAAAATAATGCGTTTAAAGTAACTAGTCCTATTTCAAGAGATAGTCCATATAGAGAGAATAGGTTTTATGTTTTTTCTCTTAAATCAAATGGGCATGGTGAAATAAGTGATGGGAATCGTAGTTGGGATTAGGGTGTTAATTCCATGATAGGTATTGTAATCTCAGATAAATTCCTTACTGTAGGAGTTTGGTCTGAAGAAAATAATGAAATCAAGCTTCATAATGTTAAGCAAATTGAATATACCGAGCCAATTAATGATATTGTTTATAATGAAGGTGAATTAAGTTCCGTTCTAGGCATTGCTTTAAGAAGGTCTTGTGATTTAATACCTTTTAATGGTGAAGATATAGCAGTGGCTATATCAGATGAGTTTTTATATCATGATTTGATAGAGACAGAAGTAGATTTGGCTCGCGAAGATTATTGGGATTATGCTCTTTGGAAAGAAAATCAAAGAGAAAGACCTGAAAAACAAAAAGTGTCAATTTATGGTCAGATATATCTTCCTGATGAAGTAAATATCCATACCGTTGTATGTCCTTCGGCTTTAGTTAGAACTGTAAAATTATCTATTTCAGAACTTGGTGGTAACCCATTTTGGATGGGACCTTTTAGTTCAGTTATTATTGATGCTGGTTATGTTTCAGATGCTGCGATGATAATAAAAAAACAGAACCAATATAAATTATTTATGGTTAAAAATAGTCGATTTGACCATGGTGTTATTGCCTTTAGCTCAGGTCAGCCTAAAGTAATATCATCGACACAAGATGATGATTATGTTTTATCTTCGTTAAAGCTTATTCAGTCAGATTTGGATGACATACCTGTTTATTCTCCTGATAAATTGGGTAGGCAAGCACTGACATGTTGGGAAAATTCTGATTTGAGAATAATGGAACCCTTTGATGATTTAAAACTTAGTAGCAACCTGGAAGATAAGATTGGTCATTATGAGTCCAATATTTTATCATGCTTAGCTAAAGGGGCTTCATCTAGGCACTCATTTAATTTTTTTGAAGAAGAAAAAATTTCTGATTTTTTATTTACTGAGATTTTTTCTGAAGAAAAAGATATCGAAAAAGAAACGTTTTCTATTCCTACCAAACCAGTAAAGGTTAAAGATAAAAAACGTGTAAGATCATTAGATCCAATATCAGGCGGAGAGATGGTTTGGCTAATATTTGCGCTTATTATAATTATGGGCCTCTTTTTCGCAATGAATTATGTCAAATTTCGAGAGAGTATTAATAGACCATTATTTAGTAATAATAATTATGTTATTAAGAAAATTGATCCAATTAACTTAAAAAATAGATCAACTGAGAATATAGACTATGATATTAATATGCACTTACAGTCTACTCAGATATCATCTATTTTATCAAAATTATTTAATAGCACAAATTTGAAACTATATAATAATCTAACTGTTACTAGTACATTTATTAGTTTGGAATACATGAGTGGTCTTAATCCTGATATTGAGCATATAGTTGGTCTAGAGACAACTAGTTATTCTGTTGAGTCAGCTGGCGCTGATAGTACAATGTTTCTCTGGTATTATAGTTTTGATATTCCTGAAGTAAGTAAGGTTGATGATATAAACTCTGGCATTGGTAAAGATGCTTTCTTAGCTCAAATTGATACGACCATTAATGACTACACGTTAAGGTATTTTGATCAGTTCTATAAAACCAATAGAATCTATGAGCCAGTGCTTATTTGGGTACGTGGTGATGAAGATATTAAAAAGACTAGTGAAATTATTTTGTCTACCGGGCCTACCGTATTACTTAGAAAGTTTGTGCTTTTCAATGAAGTAGATAAGCCTGATCCTCGCGCAGGGTTTTATGTTTCCTTTTTAGATATATAGTAAACATGAAAATATTAAGTGGTGATTATAAAGGCTTATCAATTATCACAAAAAAAAGAACTAATTATCGTCCTACGCAGTCTCGAATAAGGAAAAGTATTTTTGATATATTAAAACCATTTTCTTATTTAAATGTTCTTGACCTTTTTTCTGGTACGGGGATTATTGGTTTTGAAGCAGCGAGTAGAGGAGCAGAGTCAGTAACTTTTATAGATAACGATATAAGATCAATAAAGTTATTAAAGATTAATCAAAATAAATTTGATAATACTAATTTTATAATAATAAAAAATAATGCTTTGTCTTTTTTAAAGAAAATAGATAAAAAGTATGACCTTATTTTTGCTGACCCTCCTTATGATTGTTTAGATTATAGTGTGCTCATTAAAGAATGTGTTCAAAGGTTGTCAGAAAATGGTAAATTAATCATTGAAATGAATAAAAATAATTTTTCTTACAAAGATGCTATTGAAAAACTATATGGCAATACAAAGATAATTATATATACAAAGAAATGAAGAGTATCATTTATCCAGGAACTTTTGATCCAATACATAATGGTCACATTGATATTGTAAAAAAAGTATCAAAATTATTTGATCAAGTTATTATGGTAGTAGCAGTAAATAAGGAAAAAAATCCCTTATTTTCTGAGCAAGAGCGTAAAGAATTAATTCGAGAAAGTATATCCGATATTAACAATGTTAATGTAGCGTCATTTAATGGACTAGTCGTTGAATATGCTAAAGAGAAAAATGCGTTGGCAATTGTAAGGGGACTACGACATGTTAGTGATTTTGAGTTCGAATTTCAAATGGCAATGATGAATTACAATCTTAATCCACAAGTTACATCAATGTTTATGATGCCAGATGAAAAATATATTCATCTTAATTCTACAATAATTAAAGATGTCTCTAGGCTTGGTGGTGATATATCTGATTATGTACCAGATAATGTAAAATCTGCTTTATATATTAAATATAATAGCTAATTATTTTTTAAATTAAAAAACGAATTATCTTCATTTTAAATGAATTATGCCCACATACGATTATATATGCAAAAAATGTGAAAAAGTTTTTGAATTTTTTCAGTCCATGTCTGATGCACCATTAACGAAATGCCCAGACTGTGGAAAACAAGAATTAAGGAGGATAATTAGTGGAGGTACTGGATTAATATTTAAAGGTTCAGGGTATTACCTAACTGATTATAAAAATAAAAAAAATAGTAAGAGTGAATTACCTAAGAATAAAGATAGTAAAACTTTAAAAGAAAAGAATAAAAAAAATAAACCTAAAAAGGAAGTTGAGAAATAATGACATTAAGTAATAAAGTAGAAATGGATACTAATGGTTTGTTAGTTCCTGATAATGTAACAATCCCATTTATTGAAGGAGATGGTATAGGAAAAGATATATGGGCGGCTTCTTCAGTAGTAATAAATAGCGCAGTTGAAAAAGCATATAAAGGCTCAAGGACTATTGAATGGTTAGAGGTCTTAGCAGGAGAGAAATCATTTAATGCGAATGGAGAGTGGCTTCCACAAGAAACCCTAGATATTATTTTAGATCATAAGATTGCTATAAAGGGTCCTCTTACTACTCCTATCGGAGGTGGAATAAGATCTCTAAATGTTGCTCTAAGGCAAAAGCTAGATTTATTTGCTTGTGTTAGGCCTGTTCGTTGGTTTTCTGGAGTTCCTTCACCAGTAAAAGAACCAGAAAAGGTTGACATGGTAATTTTTCGAGAAAATACAGAAGATATTTATGCTGGTATTGAGTGGATGTATGGTAGTGATGATATAGAAAAAGTTAAATCATTTCTTGTAAACGATATGAATGTAACAAACATCAGGTTTCCTGATACTGTTAGCCTTGGTGTTAAGCCAGTATCTAAAGAGGGAACAGAGCGGATAGTTAAGGCTGCAATTGACCATGCGTTGGCACATAAGCGTGAGTCGGTTACCCTTGTTCATAAAGGTAACATAATGAAATACACTGAAGGTGCGTTCAGGGATTGGGGTTATCAACTAGCTAAAGAAAAGTACGGCTCTGAAGACCTCGATGGCGGTCCTTGGCAGGTTATAAATAATGATGGGCATAGATTAATCATTAAAGATGTTATTGCGGATGCATTTTTACAGCAAATTTTATTAAGACCTGCAGAGTATGATGTGATTGCTACACTGAATTTAAATGGTGACTATGTATCAGACGCATTAGCAGCTATAGTTGGAGGAATAGGAATCGCTCCAGGTGCAAATATTAATTATACAACTGGTCATGCTATTTTTGAAGCTACTCATGGAACAGCGCCTAAATATGCAGGGCTGGATAAGGTAAATCCTAGCTCTGTTATACTCTCTGGAGTGATGATGCTTGAATACATGGGCTGGCAAGAAGCGGCAGACCTTATTGTTAAAGGCATCGAGGGTGCAATTAATGCCAAGCGCGTGACCTATGATTTTAATCGTCTAATGGATGGTGCTACAGAATTAAAATGCTCAGAATTTGGACAAGAAATTATTTCCAACATGAACTAAGTAATCTTTGGTTTATATATTAACTTCCTTGTGATAGGGAAGGTAATTTTATGTTTATAGATTTTACACAGATAGAAATCATTGCTGGTGATGGTGGATCTGGTGCTATATCATTCCGTAGAGAAAAATTCATTCCGAAGGGTGGACCCAATGGCGGTGATGGTGGCCGCGGAGGCAATGTGTATTTAAAAGTTGATACAAACCTTCATACACTACAAGATATTCGCTATAAAAGACGATATAAGGCCGAGAATGGCGCTACTGGCGGAGGAAGTAATAAAACAGGGCGGAGCGGTAAAGATATTACAATACTCGTTCCTGCTGGCTCCATTGTAAGAGAGTCTAATTCAAAGAAAATTATAGTAGACCTAAAAGACAATGGCCAAGAATATATTATTTGCAATGGTGGCCAGGGAGGCAGAGGAAATGCTCGCTTTAAAAGCTCAACCAGGCAAGCGCCTAGGAATGCCCAGCCAGGTAAAAAAGGTGAGTCTGGTATTTTTGAGATTGAGCTTAAGATACTTGCCGATGTTGGCCTTGTGGGACTTCCTAATGCGGGAAAGTCAACACTCTTATCTGTCCTTTCTTCTGCAAAACCAAAAATTGCTGATTATCCATTCACAACTCTTGAGCCTCAGCTAGGGATTGTTAAGTATAATGAATATGATTCGTTCGTAATGGCAGATATTCCTGGTCTTATTGAGGGGGCAAGCAAAGGTAAAGGACTGGGACATCAATTTCTTAAGCATATTGAAAGAAATAGAATACACATATTTCTAATTGACTGTCAGGATCCAGAGCCATTATCAACGTTAAACATTCTTAAAGATGAACTAAATAACTTTAATGATGAACTCAGTAAGAAGCCCTATCTGATTTGTAGAACAAAATCTGATTTAAATTCTGAGGTTTCTGAACAGTGGAACGACTTTGAAGAAAACCTAGTAGAGATATCATCAGTCAGTAATTACGGCCTTGATACTCTAGTAGATCTAATTCTGAAATTATTAAAATAATATATTAAATAAATACTTTATTTAGATCTTTTAAATCTATTTATAACTAAATATATAAATATATATAATAATAAATAATCATTGTTGGCTGTATTAAATATTGACCGTAATTTAATGCCCTAAATATTTGCTGGAGAGGTGGCCGAGCGGCTGAAGGCGCCCGCCTGCTAAGCGGGTAATGGGTTTATAGCTCATTCGAGGGTTCGAATCCCTCCCTCTCCGCATGATGCACCGAGAATAACCTTGTTGATAGCGAGGTTTTTTTATATGTAGTTAAATCTCCCATTGTTTTATTAAATATTGACACTAAAACGCAATATTTACTTGCATATTGCTTGTATCACTTTCACTTTTTCAACGCAATTAACTCAACTTAGTTCCTTTATGGCAGGGGTAGGGTTAGTAAAATAAGAGGCACACACATTGTAGGGTAATTTTTTGTAAACTTTATTAGTTTTTAATGACTGTAAATTAAATTTCATTATAAATATCAATAAATAATAGCATAGGAAAGCGTACCTTTTATGGACAATAATCAAAAAAGTAAACTATCTGCCATAGTATTTACCGATATTGTTGGATTTACTGAGCTTTCTGCAAAAAATGAACCAGCTGCACTTGAATTGATAAATAAACAAAGAGATTTACTAAAGCCCATTGTTGAAGATTGTGAAGGAGCGTGGTTAAAAGAGATTGGAGATGGTTTATTACTTACATTTAACTCAAGTGTCGAAGCAGTAAATTGTTGCATAGAAATTCAAAAAATTGCAAAAAACGCTAAGGGCTTAAACTTAAGAATAGCTATACATCAGGGAGAAGTCATTCTTCAAGCAGACGATATAATTGGTGATGATGTAAACATTACATCTAGAATCGAAAAATATGCTGCTGCTGGCGGAATAGCTATATCAGACAGAGTAAATGCTGCTTTAGTGCGTAATCCTGAATTTTCAACTCAATATCTTGGATCTCCTAACCTTAAAGGAGTCTCACAAGAAGTTAAGATATATTCTATTATATCTCATGGTCTTCCTTCATTAGATCCAATCATGGAGAGCGCTCCTGTTAATAAACAAAAAATGAACTGGAATATTTTTAGTATTACTGGGGCAGTGCTAAGTGTCGTTGGGATATTATTTTGGATTAATATTTCTTTATTAAGTAAAGGTACAGCATCGAGCAATAAAATTCCGTCTGTAGTCATTCTCCCATTTGAAAATAAAGGAGATTCTAAAGAAGATTTTTATGCGTATGGTATTAGCTCGGACATTATTTCAGATATTACTGGAGTCGGGCAATTAAGAGTAGCAAGTTTAAGTTCTGTAGAAAAATTACAAAAAGAAAAACTTGATAATAGCGAGATAGCTAAAAAATTAACTTCTAGATATGTCGTATCTGGGTCTATTTGGAAAATTGACTCTATTTTCCAATTGTCTATGGAATTGTTTGACACTGGTGACGAAAAGTTGCTTACATCTCAAAGGTGGGAAATGAATTGGAAGGACTTACCTATACTTAAAAAGAACCTCTCAAAAAAGATCATTGAAGGACTAAATATCCAGATCATTAATGAATTAGATATTAATAATTCCATTGATCCTATTGCATACGAATTGTATCTAAAAGGAAAGCATACTTTTGAAAAACGTCAAAAAGTTGAAGACATTGAGATTGCTAGAGATTTTTTCTTAAAGGCTTTAGAGTTAGACTCAAATTTTATAGAAGCGAGATATGTTTTTGGCAATACCTATCATGACTCTGAAAAGGATATTGCAATGAAACACTATGAACTTGCCTTAAAAAAGGCAAATGAGTTTGATGATAAAAAGGCAAAAATGGATATTAAAAGAAGTATGGGGCATATTTATGCAGAACAAATGGAAGTAGATCGCACATTAAGTCTTTATCGACAATCACTTAAAATTTCTAAAGAAATAGGAAATAAGAGCAGTATGGCCGATGTGATGAACAATATTGGAGCTCATTTTTGGGAAAGAGGAATCAGCGACAGCGCAAGATATTATTTTGATAGTGCTTATGATATAATAAAGGAACTAGGAGATAAGGTTAAATTATTGCGCAACAGAAACAACATGGCATTAATTCACTGGCAATTTGATAATGATTTAGAAAAAGGAATCTTGAACTTTGAGGAATCAATTTCATATATAGAAGAATTAGAAATAAAAAATATAACTGCCCCTTATGTAAACTTAGGAATTATACATCTCAACGTTAAGCGAGATTTTAAAAGGAGCAGGGAATATTTTGACAAAGTCATAAAAAATGCATCTTCAGTTGATAATAGGAATCAATTAATATTTGGTAATTATTGGTTGGGTATATATAATCTTCAACTTTTTGAGCATGAAAAAGCTATTGAATATTTAAACAAAAGTTACAAATTAAGTACTGATCTGGGATTTGAGCGTTTAATAGCAAATTCATTAGCCTATTTGATAGCATGTAATGAATATTTAAATAATAAACCTCTTGTAAAAAAATATTTTGATAAATCTTACGAAATGAAATCAATTTTTTCCGGTGATATTTACAAATGGGCTGGAATACAACTAATGTGGCAAGGAAATCATCAATTATCTAATACTGTATTCTTAGAGCAATTGAAAATTGAGAAAAAAAATAGTAATGAAAATGGCATTATAAATGTCTTAACGAATATTGGACTCAACTATTTTTATAAAGGAGATTATAAAAATGCTCTTGAAAATTTCAACTTAGCCATTGATCAAAGAGGGGAGAAAGAACTTTTTAATATTGTTGAAACCCTTACTTTTAAACATTTGGCTAATGAAGAACTAGGTGTCTCTGAAGATGATAATTTTCTCAGAGATTATATAAATAAAAAAATGGAAGCTGATAGTAACTGGTTTAAAAATGAACCAGAATATATTAATTGGGCACTTTACGAATATTTTGGTGAAGATAAATATATTATTGAAGCAAAAAGAAAACTTGATCTGGTTTTGGATAATATTGATCCTGATAAATTAAAAAACCTCTCATCCTATTCTGCATATCAGGTGATTTTAGATTCTTATAATAGTATGCAAAACCTGTAAATAGATACCAATAGGTCAGCAGGATACAAGTAATTGCAATTAATGAAAAAATATCTATACATCGATAACAATTCCATAATTAATAGGTATAATTATGAACAGTCCTAATAATGATATAATAGACTCATTAGAAAACCTTTTCGATAAAAAGATAATTGATTTAGCAAATTCTCTTGATAATGAAAGTGCTACAAAATGGCATGATTTCTTTAATAGTCCTGATTCAGATGAGAAAATTGCTAAGATGTCTCAAGAGGAATACGAAGAACAACGATTGATGTACGTGGCTCTAGTAGTCTGGAACTTTAAGCAATTTGAAGTTAAGAGAAATATATTAATTGAAAATGGTGGTACTGAAAAAGAAATAATAGAGTATGATGCAAAAACTAATGCAGAGATAAGGACAATTGCCAAAACAATGGAAGATATACTTCCAATAAATAGAAAGAATTAATTAATTAGGTTCAATATTCTTAGTATGCCCATAAGGAATGAGTGTATCGAATCCCTCCCTCTACGTATGATACGCCGAAGATAACCTTGTTGATAGCGAGGTTTTTTATTTATCTTTAAATAAATAGAGGCCTAGTGCTGATGCAATAATATTAAATACTGCAATTAAGCCTATATAATTACGACCAGATATATCATTACAACCTAGTTTGAACATGCCTTGTAAACCTCTGTCCCAATGCATATTATAATTTCCTTCGATAGATATTATAAAAACAATTAATGAGCCAACGAAAACCATTAAACATATTTTTTGAATAGTATTCATTTCAATTAGACTTGATATCATTTTTTCATTTCTTCATTAATGCGTTTTTTAGTTGCGGTCCATGAGCATATTTGACATTTGCTTAGATCATGATTTCTAGCGGGACAAAATTCTCTACCAAAGAAAATAATTTGCAGATGGCGTTTATTCCAGGTTTCTTTAGGCCATATTTTTTTAAGATCATCTTCTGTTTTTTCTACATTTTTTCCTGATGAAAGACCCCATCTTGCCGCTAGTCTATGAATATGAGTATCAACAGGAAAAGCAGGGTATCCGTACCATTGAGACATTATCACGCTAGCAGTTTTATGTCCTACGCCAGCGAGACTTTCTAAATAATCCCAATCATCTTTCACACCGCCACCATTTATTAATTGTTCAGCCATTTTTTTTAAATTTTTAGCTTTTGTTGGAGCTAATCCAATTTCTTTTATCAGATTTTTAATAGTATCAATATCAAGAAGAACCATCTTTTCAGGGGTATTAGCTTTTTTAAAAAGTGCTGGAGTAACTTGATTAACTTTTTTATCTGTTGTTTGAGCAGATAGCATAACTGCTACAAGGAGTGTATATGCACTTGAGTGGTTTAACGGGATAGGCGTCTCTGGGAAAAGGTCGTCAAGAATTATTCCAATCTTTTCAGCTTTTTCAATACGATTCATGATTTTGATCCTAAGTTAGAGAGCATATTAGTTTATAATCTTAACAATTCAATTTTGAATTATAAAAAGTAATGTTAATTAAAAATACTATTATTTAATTATTTCTCATTCTTATATTTAATTAACCTTATAATTATCGTAGCTCAGGGTATTGTATTATTACTTAAGAAAGGAAATAGATGAGATACCATTTGATTTTTCTAGTATTTATTAGTTTAATTTTTGCAATGGATGATAGCAAGGTAGGTGTAAATCCATATGAGAAAAAGCTCAGTGATATAAATAGGCAATTAAAAAAATCTAATAAGGTAAAAACTGATTTAAATAGATTAAAGCGTTTAAGTCATGGAGATAATATTATTAGAACTGGTATTAGAAGTGATTTTAGTATTGCTGTCTCAGAGTTGAAAGCAATAGAAGGTCTCTTGCTGCTAATCTCAAATATTCGTTCCAATGAGATTCACGCAATAAGAAATAACTCATGCTCCTATAATGCCACGGACCTATATCTTAATTCATTAGATATTGTAAATGATAGAATGAAAAACCATTTAGAGTCAATTACCTTAAGGTTAAATCTCTTAGATATTTGGGAATATGAAAGCAATTTAAAAAGTGAAAAGCTCTTAAGATCAATTGTATTAATGAGAGATTTTTATAAAACCACTATCCGAGCTTTATCATGATAATAAAAACAATGATTTTTTAGTGTTGTTCTTTTAAAGTGAAAGTAAAAAATATTATAGTTGGAGGAGGCATCTCTGGATTGGCTTGTGCTAAAAAGTTAAGCGAAGCTGGAGAGGAATACATCCTTATTGAGAGATCTAATCGAGTTGGGGGTAGAGTAGGGTCTATATATCAAGATGGATATATCTTTGACATTGGGTTTCAGGTATATAATAGCGCCTATGTACTAACTAGCTCGTTAATCAATTTAAATGAAGTCGATTTACAATTCTTTAAGCCGGGCGCAATAATTTTTGATGGAAATGATTTTAATATAGTATCAGATCCATTAAGAGATCAGGGTCAGTTTTTTTCTAATTTATTTTCAAATGTATCTACATTGACAGATAAGTTAAAAGTACTATCGTTAAAATATTCTCTAAAAGACTATTCAATTAATAATGATCACACAGAGGATGTAAGCACGTTTGAATATTTATCACAATATGGTTTTTCAAAGAAATTCATTGATTTATTTTTTAAGCCATTTTTTGCTGGTATTTTCCTTGAAAAAGAAATGGCTACCTCTTCTAAGTTTTTTAAATACGTCTTCTCTAATTTTAGTAAAGGCTTGGCTGCATTACCCTCAAAAGGAATGCAACAAATACCTGACAGTATTTATAATAGCCTGGATGGAGAGTGTGTCTTTTTGGGTAGCGATGTGTCATCCATCGAAGGGAGTGAGGTTATTCTTGGTAATGGTGATGTATATCAAGCTGAACGTATAATATTGACGGGTAATAGTAATAAGCTAATTAATGGGCAAAAAAATAAATATAACTCTGTGTTAAATCTTTATTTTAGATGTGAAACTACTCCTGTAAATAATAAATACATTCATCTTTTTCCTAAAGATGATGTTATCAATAATGTTGTTTTTTTGAATTCTATATCTAAAGGTTACTCAGAATTTGAAGATTGCCTTATATCTGTAAGTATTATAGATAATGCAAATGCAGATACCAGTTTAGTTAATTCCGTACAAAATAAATTGTCTATCTATTTTGGTGGTGAGCCTAATAGTTATGAATTTTTAAAAGAATTTAGTGTACCAAAAGCTACGATTTTTCATAAAACTAATTATTTCGCAAGTATGCCTGATGTAAAATTAGATAATGTGATAATCGCCGGAGATCATACTACTTATGGTAGTATTGAGGGTGCAACTATATCTGGTATCAAAGCGGCAAATAAGATCATTCAATAATACTATACTGACTACATTGTTCAAATAAATCTGTAAATGAGTCTACCGTATGCGTGATTGGAAGTGAATAACCACCGCCCATAAAAACTACCACTGGGCATTTCTTTTCTTTACAAAATTGAAGAACGATATCGTTTCTTTTTTTTAGACCTTCTCTAGTTAAATTAAGATGCCCTAGGCTATCAGTATGAAGCGTGTCTACTCCGGCTTGAAAAAATATAATATCTGCTTTTACTTTATTTATTATTTTTAGATTTTGTTTTAAAATATTTAAATATTCATTATCCTCTGTATTTTTTTTTATAAACACGTCTAGATCGCTTTTTGTTTTTTTTAGAGGAAAATTCGTTTCGCAATGCATCGAAAAAGTAAATACAGAATTGTCTGATTTATGAATCGCTGCTGTACCATCCCCTTGGTGCACATCAAGGTCAATAATTAATATATTATCATAATTTTTTAAATTTTTTTTACAGTATATAGCAGATATGGATAGATCATTAAAAATACAATATCCAGATCCATAAGCGTAATGCGCGTGGTGAGTCCCACCAGCTAAGTTTGCAGAAATATTATTTTTTATAGCAGAGTGAACGGCTCCCAAGCTACCGCCCATAATATAGAGGGTTCTATCAATGATTTTATCTGTCCAAGGTCTTAATCCAATTTTACGTCTTTCAGATATCGATAGGGTATTGTTTAAGAATGAATCTACGTATCTAGAGTCATGTGCTGAGTATATATTTTGAATATTAATTTTATTAGGAGTTGTAAATTTTATTTTAGCATCCTTTAAGTTTTTAACAGCATTAAAAATTAACTTATAACGTTCTCTAGGGAATCTTGACGTTTTATCAATTCCATCTGTATATAGTGGGTGGTAGAAAATCTCTAACATAGTATTATGCTTTTAACTTCTTAGCATTATCTAATTAAATTTTGATAATTAATTCAATTTATTAATTATGAATTTCAATCAAATAATTTATAAAAGATATAGTCTCATATAGATAATTATATAAT
>Ga0208277_1000926_pt1 | contig 17344 bp, 10 predicted proteins | sample ETNtaG_5_FD_185782 | JGI IMG/M metagenome (GOLD analysis project Ga0208277, IMG submission 185782) | Marine microbial and viral communities from oxygen minimum zone, Eastern Pacific Ocean - ETNP201406SV205 (SPAdes) (version 2) | ecosystem: Environmental > Aquatic > Marine > Oceanic ...
CTAAACCCTAAACCCTAAACCCTAAACCCTAAACCCTAAACCCTAAACCCTAAACCCTAAACCCTAAACCCTAAACCCTAAACCCTAAACCCTAAACCTCCCCCGCGTGCGTCGTGCTTCGCTGGTCGACGACAATTATTCCGTACAATTCGTTGAAAAGGGCACACGAAATTGTCGACCGTGACCCCCTTCAGAATTGTTCGACGTCGAAAAGCCAACATAACATAAACACATAGGACTAGGACTAGTAAAATATTCACACGAAACGCGTCGAACAATGCACAGTTAGTCGGTCGCGGACGAGTGGTGGACTGTACTACTAGTATGACTTAGTTACGTGAAGTTTCCCATTTTCGTTCAGACACGCGCCAACCTCTTCCAGTGTTCGTGCGTCTTGCAACGCGGACGCGAATTTCTCTTTTGTAGACTTCAAGATTTTTGGAAAATCCATGTACGTGGCGGCGCCTGAAAACGCAAGCCACTCTCTATCGAGAGCCTCAAATATGAGCATGTAAAGAATCTCAAACGCGTGCTCTTCTTTCTCTAAAAGCTGTGCGAAAACCATTCCCACGGCGGTCGTCGGTGCTTCTTTCTGTACCTCACACATCTCTAGCAAATTGAAAGTTAAATTGACCCCAGCCACGGCGAATGGATACTCAAATTCACTTCTGCGCCCGTGTGCTTTGTCTTTGATGGCTTTGAATGTTTCTGGCCTATTCACGCCGAACCAAACTAAGTTCTCGAGGGCCATGAACCCCGCTCCGCGAAAATCCGTTTGCGGCGACGTCGATTGCCAGCCCATATCCTTCCACCGCTCACTTTTCGCACCTCTTGGGAACTCTGCGTCGCGACCAAACGCGAGCGACCAAAGGGCGCGCAGAGCGTCCGTGTGTTCTATCTTAGAATCATCGTATTGCACGAGTGAACGCATCGCGAGCGCGTGTAACCTCTTTTTCTGCTCGTCATTCAGCGCGTAAATCGGCTGCTGATTGCGCGCCGATATCCCCAGAGTAACGGCAATCTGCGCGACCACGGCCGATAACAACTCTCGGAGTTCGCGTAGAAAGCTTTTTCCATTGCCTCCCCCTCCGCAGGAACGAGGCGCGCGTCGCCTCGCACCCGAAGTCGACGGAGAACTGGGCATACGCGCAACGCAACGGCTTCTGACGCTGAGAGTTTTCATAGAAGCGAAAAAATACGGTGGCGTCGTGATAAATTTTTTACACAATCCGAGGACGTTCGTACGGTTTAAGCGGCGTCGATAGCGGCCAGAATTTGATCGACGTGCGCCGTGGTTTTTACGGACGCCATGGACGAGTCGCGCTCAAGCCAATGTGCGGCGACGGTACCGTCCTTCTTGATGAGAAAGGTTTGTCGATCGGAGAATCGACCAAAGATTGGAATCTTGAGATCTGCACCGTACGCTTCGGACACGGTTCCGTCGTTATCGCTGAGAAGCGTGAACGATTTCAACCCCTTGTCTGAACAAAATTCGTTGTGTTTCTCCAAGCTGTCCATGGAGACACCAATGACACGAGCTTTCTTCGCCGTAAACTGCGGAATGGCGGCCTCGAAACGCTGCGCTTCGATGGAACATCCTGGAGAACCGTCTTGGTTATAGAAGTAAAGCACGACGAACTCGTTCGATTTAAGAGCTTCGCTGAGCGTCACGTTGCCGTCCGTTCCGGATAGTGTAAAATCAGGAGCAGCGCCGCCAGCCTCCACAGGTCCGGCGTGCGCGGGGGCGACGTTCGTGAGGACGGAGGCGGCGACTCCCGCGAAAAGCGTCGATCTTCGAGTCATGTGCGCGCGCTCGTCGTCGTCGATCGCGTCTACAGGCGGCGCGAGCTTCGCGATCGCGTGGGCCACGTGGCATCGCGCCATTCGTAATCGGCGCACGTGAAGCGGTCTGCGATGCGCGATGGACGCCCCGCAGAAGGTTGAAACGGTGGATGACAGCATCTGACTCGTATCGGTTTTCTTCTCGCGGTGCCCGCGATGTGTTTCGCGCTCCGAAAAGTCAGGGGGCGCAGGAAGTGAGAAGTCAAATCACAACCCGTGAGACCGTGGCGCGGTATAAAACGTCGAGAAGCGCGCACAGATCGCGAGCAGCCTTCATAGAGAGACGGCGTGGATCGGATCGGCGTCCATCGCGATGTCGCGCGAGTTTATGTTTGAAAATGAACACGCGATTTGCTGGAAGACGACGGTTCCTCCCAACCTACCCTTGAAGATGCACCGTCACGATAGAGCGCGAACGATCGTCGCTTTACAGGGCGGCGTGCTGAAGCGGGTCGACGAGGACGGTTCACGCATGGATCTCGTGTTTAAGACCGGCAAGGCGTACTGGTACGAAGCTGATCCACCGGATAACCTGCACGCAGACGTCAACGAGGGCGACGAGGACGTGATTGTCATCGTGACTGAGTTTAAGACGGAGGAGGATAGAAATGGCACGAGAAACGCGCGCGACGAGTGCGGGTGCGGGGTCGGGCCGGGCGAAAAGTGTGATTGCCAGTCTAAGATCGGTCTACCGTTCAAGATGCCGGTGGGATGGGAGCCTCCGACGAGGAAAAGAGCGGCAGCGTGATAATTGTTATCTACTAGTATTAGAGATTATTTGTTTTTGAATCGCGTCCCACGCGGCGCGGCGCGCCGATACTTCTTTCTCGGCGATGTACATCGCGGCGGCGACGCCGCGCAAGGACTCTCGTTCGCTCGAGGTTTGCGCGAAGACGTCGTCGACATCGTCTCCCTCACTCGGCGAGCACATTTCAGCGAACACACTGAGAACGAATTTCGACTGTTCTGTATCAGGCATCAAGTCTCCGAGAAGCATCGTTGCGAAGGAAACGATTTCTTCTCCCACGCCGCACGCGTCAATCGTAAAGTACAGCTCCTCCGCGCCGGTTTGAATTCTTTTTCCGGGGACATTCAAGCGACGATGCGCTGCATGCAGAAAGTCCGCGGCAGAGAGTTCGAACCCATCCGAACCATTCGCGTCGATATCGATGAATCCGTAGTTCATGAAAAGGTCCCTCTGGGACAGATTCACGCCGTACGAATCGAACACCTGCTCGCCTGTTTGATACGACCGATGTGAAGAAAGCACAGCGCTTTGCGTTTCCACATCATACCGCAACAGAGCTTCTTCAGTCGCAGTCGACGAGTGGTTCAGTGCGTCTGCATACGGTACGAGCGCGAGTGCGCCGTCACCACTTTCTTCGCCCGAAATCCCTTCGTCCCAACAGTCATCGTCGACGTCGTCGAATACGTACTCATCGTCCCCGTCTCCGAAAGTCTCCAGATCTGTGAGGAAAAACGCTCGGGATGAAACGATCGCTCCCGCGCGGCGAAAGGCGGCATCACTCGGCCACTCTTCGACATCCAATCCCAGCGTCGACGCGACTTTCGACGCTCGCAATCGTCGAGCCACCGAATCGCATCGTCGCGTGCGACGCTCGATGTCCCGTCTCACGCCGGACGATGCTGGAAGTCTACGCACGTCCGCGTCGTTCCACAGCAACGGGTGCGACTCGACGACATCTGAACCATTCAGCGTTCGCACGTAAGGCGCCCATCTCGATCTTTCGCCGAGCGCTTCCTCGCGCAAGAACGCGACGGCGAGCGTCTCCGACGCGCTCAACTCCTCGTCCCATCCCTCGTGCGCTTCTCCCAGCGCTTCTCGCGCCGTCAACACGCACGCGCGCGGAATCCTGAGCAAGACGTCTCCTCGCGAGATTCCTTTCGACGACGCGCACACCGCTCGCGTGCCGTACGCATCGTCGTCTCGCGTCTCCAACCGAACGAGGCTCGTAAAGTCGGCGCGCGTCTCCAACCACTCTCGGAGCTCGCTCGACGACGAGGAGGAGGACGAGGAGACTCGAGAACGACGCACGGGCCGATCGCGCGTCTTCCCGCGCGTCTTCCCGCGAACGTTCGCCGCGCGCGCCGACGAAGCGCGGGAAGACGCGCCCATCACTGGGATCGAGACCAACGACCCGCACCACTGTGGCGCGCGCGACGCGACGGCGACGCGTGCGGTGGTGACGATGCCGCGGACGCTGTACGACGCGTATCAACACGCGTCGTCCGAGAGCGATCTGGGCGCGTCGTCGACGGCGTCCACGACGACGGCGACGTCATCGCGGTGGACGTTGGCGCCGTCCGAAGATTCGAGCGAGCGCGCGTCGCGCGAGCGAGACGACGAGAGTGCGGCGCGAGGACGCGGATCGATCGGTGTGTCCACGTCTGCGGAGGCAGATTCGCTCGCGATACACGCCTCGGACGGGCGCGTGCGCGTGTATCGGTCGACAGATGATTGGCACCGCTCGAGCGGGGGCACGCCCGGACTCGGGTGGACGAACGTCGGGACGGAGGACGCGCGCACTCGGTGGAGCGACGACGGCCGAGCGTTCGCGTTCGAGAGAATGGATGGTAAAATGTTCGTCGCGAATCGGGTGGGTGAAATCGTGTGGACGAACGATGATGAGGTGACTGCTTCGCACGCGGGATTCGGATTGGCGCTCCGTCGAGAGACGACTTCGGCGTACGATCTTTTGAGCGTGAATTTGAAAGGAACGCCCGCGGTGACGCGCGCGCGCGTTTCACTGGAATCAAAATGTTCCGTGTTTTCTTCGTCCGATTCTCGCGAACATGAGAAACGGCGGGACGCGGTGAGTTTGGGTAAAGCGTTGAGGTGCGCCGACGGCGCGGAGTGGTTAGAGAACAGACGCACATTGGTCGTTGTTGGACGACGACACGCTTCAACGGGATCCACTATAACGACTTGGGTGTATGACAACGCTGATGATTTTCTCAGCATACGGAATACGAGGACGATAGAGTGCAATCACGACGCGGCGCCGCGAAGAAGTTTTTTTAGAACACCGTTTCGCTTACACCTGGCTGTGCGAATTACGGATGAAACACTCGGAGTGGCTGCAACATCGTGGAATGGGCGGTTGAGCGTGTTCTACGTATCCCATGATGATAGTTCACGGGCAGAAACTATGATTTCACGCGAAAACGTGCGCGCGGCCACTTGGTGGTCTTCTCGTGCGGTGGCGATAGCCACGCGAGACGGACATCTGACGGTGCAATCGATCCAGGATGATTCGCACGTGTTAGGTGATGAGCCAGAGTCGTTCGATTCTATAGAAGACTTGGTCTCCGCGCCGCGCGACGTTGATGGTATCGAACGTGGGCGTCTCCTTCTTTTGGAGCGTCCACGGACAGGCGGTTGGAGACTGATTTCAATCAACGAGCGAACCCCCGCAGAAATGTTGCAGTCACACATGGAGATGGAAGAATGGGGTGTTGCCCTCACATTGGCGCGTCAGCACGGATTGGATACCGATGAAGTTTATAAAGCACGATGGGAAAGGTCGATTCCATCCAAGGAAGGCTTGACCGATTGGCTGTCACGCATCTCTGACCGTGCGTGGGTGGGAGTACAATGCCTCGTCGCTCGCACCGACTCGTATGAAACCCAGCGACACATACTGGTTTACGGGTTAAAAGAGTCGGACGCTCAAGCGAAACGATCCGAGCATGGTGACTCTTCAACCGGTGCTGCGTTGGTAACGTGGAATTGGTGGGTGAAGTTACGGCTCGCGTTGCTCGGTGCAATTGATCGCGCAGATGCAGTACACGAAGTCACGGGCGGTGCGTTTTCGAGCGAGCTGTTTTCAAATATTATTGGAGCTCCGATTCGTGAAGTCGCGATAAATGCCGCTTACGCGAATGATATTGCGCTTTTAAGTATTCTGTTCAAGCGTTTCTCTCGTGCATTGCGGGCACATATGTTTGAAGTGATTTCTGCGATCCCCGAAACATCAGACGTCGGAGCGTACGAGTCTCTGCTTCCGTGGTCCGGAGCGGCGATGACCAGGGACGACAGCGAGCACTTTGGCAGTCGACGGGCCGTGGATTGGGCTGAATCAGAAACATACGCGCAAGCAATAGCGTCCAATTCTCCGGACGGTGACAAAGTTCTGGCCCAGTCAGCCGGAGTCGACCCGTCTTCAGCGCGCATCCTCAACGACGTGGCATCAAAGGAATGGTTGATGTCGGCAACGGAAAGAATTTGTACGTTGACCGAGCGTGAGAATGGTCTCCCTTCTGAAATGGAAATGGAAGCGTGGGCCATCAAGCGGTCGTGCGAAATGGACGAGTATGCTGGTGCCATCGACAACGCACACGGGCTGTTGCAGCGGGCGTCAACTGCGTTGAAAACCAAAACTCTCGTCGACTTTGCCTATGCTTCTGGTGCCTTGGCATCGTCTGCGTATATCTGTTTCGATACAAACAGAAACGATATTACTAATGTGAATTTTGAAGAATTTTTGGCGAACGATGCGTCTGGAAGATTGTCGACTATATTATCAATGATGAACGACAGCAACTCTTCGAGACTCATGTCTGGGCCGGTAACGGATTTACTAAAATATCAGAGCGACAGCTCTGTGGGCGGCTGTGAAGGCTCACGAGAACTTCTCCAACGTTTCATCCTCAGCGACTCTGAAAAAGGGGATCTAGAGCAAGTTTCGCGCATCGTGCGATGGTTGTCTTCCGATGAAGAACATGTGAAGCTCGTCGGCGGAGCGGAAGCTTTAGCCGCCGTGGTGGTTGAGGCGTCATTGTCGCACGAGTGCGCAGACTTAAAGTTGACCTCTGAGCTGGCACACATACTGAATGGGCTTCCACCTATCGTGGCTGAAGTACCCATAGCGAAGAAGGCCATATCGCGCATGAATGCCTGTAAAACTCTTCAGGTGAATGCAGCGAGCGTGAACCTTCGCGATGTCTTGGAAGCAGAACAGAACACACCTTTCGCGATACGTTTGATTCGAAATCATGTTGAACACTTCGTGAACGGACATGAAATTTTAGATTGGTCTCGATTATGGTCTGATCTGCACGCCTTACAGATTGGCGTATTTGCCCGATCTCTGACGCACGAACAGGTACTCGGTGAGCTGCTCTGCGCGCAGTTGCGGAAAAAAGATTGGACCCACGCACGTCGACACGTTCCTTCTATGAATACTGGAGGTGCTGTGGGCGCTCTAGTTGGAGGTTTGAAAGAACTTGGTCAATCAGTATCATCCGTTCTTCCTCCATCTACTGCGGAAGAGCTCATTCTCTTGATAACTGATGAATTTTTTTCTCTTTCAAAGGACATCACCGACGAAGCTTCTTCAGCCGCTGAGATTTGCTTGCGTTTGATTCCGGTTAATCAATCGACTGGAAACCTCCAACAAAAATTAGATTTCTTGTATGGTATGCGTTTCCTCGCAAAATATGGTGTGCTGCATCCTCCAAACGCTGTGACACATGAGGTCGCGCTGGACTTGATACTCACAGCTGTCAAGCAGAGTCACGAGGTGTACCTCATGGCGGATGAGTTGCAAGATGTCGCAATTAAATTTGGGTTGCACGATGAAAAACCTCAAGGAGCCATTCTACTTGAAGCCGGTACAAAAGCCTTGGATGTCGGTGATGTCACCATCGCCAGCACGCTCGCGTCTCGACTGATGAGGCGCGATTACGCTCCTGCGTGGAGATTATGCATGCAAGTCGCCCGTCGCATGAACAATGAATATTCCAGTGGTGTCGAAAAAGAACGGTTACTCGCATTCGCTCTCATTTACGCCGACCGAGATTGTCTTGCATCGCTTTTAGGAGATTGGCAAACCGCACAGACGAATGAAATGTTGAGCGTCTTCAAGAAACCCATCGTCGGCGAACGCAATTGTGGAAGTGAGGCGATTGGATTCGATGCACAAGGTGAAGTCGCTTCAGACCCCGAGAGTGTTCGTCCGCTCGCAAAGGAAGTCATGAAACACCCACAGTTCAGTCGAGCTCTTGATTGCCTTGCGCAGTCTTCTGCGGACTCAAGCAAGGCGGCTAGAACGATTGCGTACGCTCTCGGAGTTCACGGGTCAAATGTTTCGGACGAAATACTCATGGTCATCGCGCGATCTTCCATTAAAAAGGCTTTGCGTGACTGCAAATCTGATGACGTTGCGAATGATACACCCCCGCGTGCGATATGGCCCTCAGTTGGCGTTCTACTTGCTTTGCAGGACCCAGAAAACGTGTCCGACGTCGTCAACGAAATTTCAAGCGCGACGCACGACAAGCAAGCACTTCAGGCGGTTCTTCACTTGGGCACCTGCGCTCACGCGTTGCGTGCACTTCGATCACATTGGACAGGTTTTGATGATTTCAAAACTCTGACGAGTGTTTCCGCTCTCGTAGATCGAGTCATGAGCGTCGAGACGCCGAGCGACGACGCTGAAATGGAAATTCATTGCATAAAGCAGCTTCGGTCGAGTGTCAGCTCCGTTGTGGATGCAGAATGGTTAGCAACGATGGTGCCTGAAATAGATGCAAACGTTTTCTCCTCTGGGACGGCGGAGTATCGGAGGAAGGCGATCATGGCGCTCGCCGCTGGAAGCTCTGCCACGTTATCAAGTGCAGAGGCCCTCGACAACGCTCTCAGATTGGCGAATGTTTACCAAGTGGACTCTTACGACGTGTACACGGCGTACGCCGCAAATCTCGCGAATGATAACGAAGATGAGCTGCGCCGAGCTGTCCCGACTTTGACAGAGGCATTGTCGTCGCAACCTTCAAACAGCGCCGAGATGTTGCAGAATTCAGTGTGGCCAACCCTGCCGAAGCACGGCGACCGTGCGCTCTCATCCGCAAACTGCTATTTCCAAGTCATGGCTGCATGCGACGGAGCCGTCGCAGACAACGTACAATCCTTAACCAATGCGATGGCGAGTTTGTCGTCGGCATGCCCGGGCATCAATCTGCACGCCTTTGTCAATGGTAAGGGTGCTGCGCCGCGAGATGGTGCGGATGGAGCTTTGAGTGCCGTACAAGCCGCGATAATGGACCGAGGCCAGACTGATTTTCCCATGAAAACGCTTGAAAGCATAGTTGCAGCCATGAACACTCTTCCAAACGAACTCAGGGATGTGCCTACGGAGGACGTATACTTCTCCGCCATGCGTGCTTTTCTTTCGCCGCCCAGTCGTAAGAAGCGACCCAGTCCAGAAAATAGATGGAACGCTTCACGATGCGTGCTTGAACATCTTGGAGAACACTATCAAACGGTAGTCGCTGATGTGTTATGCGGTATAACACATTCTTCTCCCTTTAAAGAATTGAACGTGTTCAGTGCTGAACTTTCCTCGCGCACCCGGTTGAAAGCCATTGAAGACGTTGTGAGCGTCGTCGGCGAGGGAAAATTGGTGGAAGTTGAAACAGTGGCAAAAAATCTTCGACTCGTCGATAGTGTGACTCGGCAAATTCAGCATCTTCGTCCAAGGTTCGCGCTGACGTTAGAAGAGCATCTAATGGGCGGGAAAGACTTACAAGACGTCGGCATACAGTGGATTCGAGATGGCGCGACATTCCGTCAAATTTCCTTGCTCGCTACAATTGCTGAATCTCAAGCTCGTTCTGCTGAGAAACTAGATGTGCTTTTGGCGATTTCAAGCGCGGTGAGCGCTTCTCTTCTCAATGTTTCGGACAACGGCTCCACTGAGATTTCGCGAATAGTTCGTGAAACCCTGAGAGATGGACCCGCCGAGGATGAGACACTCAACAATGCGAGAACGAATACTTTTGCGCAGCTGAAAGAGTTTGCTGAATTAGCGACGCCAAATGTCAGAGCACACGTTTTGAATATTCTTTCTGAACTTGTCGATGACGAAACCTCTCTCTGGACTGGTTGGCGCTCGCACTCGGCGAGCGACGAATCGGCAAACGTACTGTCGATGCGCACCAGCGCCTTGATCGCCCCGTACGGACTCGAGTTGCCAGATGAGGCGTCCATGCTGGACGTCGAATCCATGTGTTCGTACTTTGCCAACGCTCTGGTAAACGAGTCGAAGATCCCTTTTGAAGTTCTCACGGCAATCTTGGACCTTTGGGAAGACCCCGTCAAGAGACCGAAAATCAGACTCAAGCCGTGCTGGATTGCGCTTTTGCGGCGCGGCTTGAAGGATGGTCGCGGACTCGACATTGTTACCGAGCAGTGTTTGCGCGACGGTGCGAACACGGCAAATCGATGGATGTCTGATGACGACATCCTAGAACTGTACGACGAGGCGAAAAGCTCTGCCCACGATGAGCCAATCGTCACCAAGTTGGCGTTTCTTCTCGGCAAGTTTGAGGGCGAGGATGAGGCGCTTGTTTGGGATGTCGAAGCCGTCGCTCTCGCGATCCACGCTCAACGAATACCAGAAGTGTACGAAGCCTCACGCGCGTCATACGACGCGTTGATAGAGACCGCATTATCTCACGAGCGAGGGCGAAGTGTACTTTTACCTCAAATCTTAGCGGCACTCACTCGCGCGCACAAGTTTGAAGCCGCGGCGGCGCTCGCCACCAAATTGTCGACGACGCACCCGATTTTCGCAGCAGACTTCGAGGCGCGTTTGGTCATCTTGCGTAAGCAACTCGATCATTGCGCGCAAAGACGAAACAGTATTGGATTTCCTCCGCCTGCACGCGTTTCAGAGGAGTCTTCGACGTGTCGAATATTGTTTGCCCTGTTCTCGGAAACCACCGCAAACGCGTGCCGCAGCGCGAGCGGGGTACTCGAGCTGGCGCTTGTCGCACGAAACTGCGCGTAAAAAATACAGAAAAATTACAATGCACTGCTAGTGTTGTTTAGTTTCTTCACATGAAGTAGATTCTTCACATTTTAGCCTCCAAGGATCCGCTCTCGCGATCCCTTTGAAACAAAATGGATAGTAAATTAGTCGAGCAAAGCGCGCAACCGAGTCGAAAACGTCGCTCGCCTCGTAGAACTCGAATCCCCAGTCGACGTTATGAGAAACTCTTCTAAATCTCCAGAGTTCGTAGAGAATAAAGCGGCCCAATACGTCGGTTGGTGCGATGCGGCGACACTCTCGGTCGACGCGATTTTCGAGCGAATCGCGCATTCAAATCCGCACATACCGTTTCCTCCGACTCCGACGGCTTCGTCGTCGCTCGACCGCAGAGGACACGAGTACCAGTAGTTTGCTAAACACCTATCGTTCAAACTATTTTCGCTGACGTCCAAATCGATGGCATCCACCACGACGAGATTCGCGTCATCGACCAGAATCGTGGGCCGTCGTAATTTCGCCACGACGACGGCGCGCTCGTGCGAACGGAGCAACGCATACAGCTCAAAATTCTTCAAGCCGTCCGCGTCTCTCGCCAAGCGAACCTCTTTCTCCGTGGCGCGAATGGTCGTTCTGTCCGCCACTTCGTCCACACTTTCGTCCACCAACCACGCGCGCGTGGAGATATCTCTCGTTCCGCTCGCGCCTCCCACCCCTCTTCCGGATGTCGAAGGAGATCGACACAAAAACGTCTTCGCCAGCGACTCGACGAGTTGCCACGGCGTCTGCGACCAAAACTTTCCGGATGACGACGACGAACTGAACGCGTCGTCCCAACTCTCTCCCGGTCGTCCGAACCCCCCGTTCGCCATCGCTCGCGCGCTCGCGCGTCGTCTCGTCGACGGACGAAGCGTATCGAATCGTCGTCGTCGTCGTCGTCGTCGTCCCCTCCCATCGTCGCCGAGGTGGTCCCCCACCACCGCGTTCGCGCGCATGACCGCAGACATGACGAACAGACGACGCGACGCGACGCGACCGCGACGCTCTCGTTCGCTCTCGTTCGCTCGCGCGTCGCGCAGTGCGCCATCGATCGAACGCGCGTGGCGTCCGGCACTTGGCGCGTGGCCGATGGAGATTCGAGCAATTTGATTGGTTCACAAGGGATCGAATCGATATCGAGACATCGAGACTTCGAGACATCATGATGGCCGTATTTGTCGTACACTATGTACACACACACACAAAGCACACACACCTCTCATCTCATCTCATCTCATCTCGTCCTCCAATCCGTCGAGTCGAGTCGAAACGTCGCGTCGACGGATGGATTGATGACGTGAAAGATTATGGATGGATGGATGGATGCGATCGTTCGTCACTCTGTGCGCGACGACGACGAGGGGGGCGCGGGGGAGAGAGAGAGACGATGCGCGGTGCGGCGCGGTGTGGGTGCGATGCCCGCGCGCGCGGGACGACGGCGGTGCGCGCGAGGAACGCGACTCCGCGCGGGAGGTGTCCAACGGCTCTCGCGTTGACGAGAACGACGACGACGACTCGCACCGGACGAGCGGGGATCACGGTGCGCGCGGGAGACGAGGGACGAGGGAAAAGGAAGAGTCGCGCGAGCGTCGGTCGGAGAGATCGCGCGGGCGCCGTCCACGGCGTAAGCGCGTCGAGCGAGAGCGCGACGACGACGGCGCCTTCGCCAACTCTGGAAAAGAGAAGACTGGGAGTCCTGGAGTCTTCTTTCGAGCACGAGGACGGAGACTTAGTCGAGACGGTGCGATCGTCGACGATTCCCCGAGAACAGTTTATCGATTCCAATTCCGAATCGGATGAAGGCGGCGTGGGAACGACGCTGTGGGGGGTAATAGCTCTCATTGTCGGTAGCTCGGTGGGAGGCGGCGTGTTGGCACTCCCGGCGACGACGGCACAGGTTGGAATTATTCCAGCCGACGGCACTTTGTTTGCAATTTTCGTATTGCTCGTGTGCGATGCGCTTCTGTTGGCTGAAGTGAACGTGGGAATCATGCGAGAGCGCGACGAAGCCCGTCTTCAACACGGGCGAGGTCACAGTGCCGTGGTAATCTCACTTTCCGACATGGCGGAGCGAACTCTTGGTTTCGAGGGCAAGGTTTTCACATCAGTGTTATATTCTTTCATGTCGCTCACCATCCTTGTCGCATACATCAGTAAAGGAGGTGACATTTTGAGCGGCGCTCTCAATACGGATCACGCGACCGCCGCCACTTTGTTCACGGCGGCTCTCGGAGGTACTATTGCGATAGGGGGTTCGAGGACGGCAGATGTTTTAAACCGAATTTTGACGTACGGTTCGACTACTGCATTCGTCATCTTGGTAATTTTTGGTGCAATTGTAGCAGACTGGAGTGACGCAAACTGGGTCGGTTCCGTCGACGCCATTCCGGAAACCGTTCCCATAATTTTCCTCACTCTCGTGTATCACGACTTGATTCCCATCGTGTGTACATTTTTACAAGGGGATATGAAGCAGATCAGGAAGTCGATCCTGATTGGGTCCTCAATTCCGTTGGTGATGTTCTTAAGTTGGAACACAGTCATCCTCGCCCTGACTGGCGGAAATATCACCGATCCGCTCGAAGCAGTTTCCCAGAATCTTGGTGGTAACGCTTCGGCTCTGTTGGACTGTTTCAGCGTTGCGGCTGTGGGGACATCGTTCATCGGCATTTCTTTGGGAATTTCGGAATTTTTGATGCCATTCGTCGATAATACGCTGTGCGAGTTGAATGTCGAGAAGAAGAGTGCGTCACAGCTATCTCATCGCGTGTATGAGACCATGATGAGATACGACGATCAGAAACCAAAAGGCGCACCAAGCGCATCAAGACTACTGACTTTTTCGGGCATGCTCGCGGTACCTCTGGTCGTCGCCCGGTCGAGCCCCGACCTTTTCTTGCCAGTCTCAAATCTCGTCGGCGCGTACGGCATGACTACTCTATATGGTATCATGCCGCCCCTAATGGCGTGGAACATGCGAAACAATACGAAAGCATTTCGCCGTGCAGACCCTTTCCATCCTCTTCATCGATTCAAGGTGCAAACGCTCCTTCCTGGAGGCAGTTTTGCACTCAGCGCGTTATCAGTGTCCGCCGTGGCAATCGCGCTTTCCAAAGCGCATGAAGATTTAGCTACTTCTGTCGCTGAGCCGCTCCCGATTATGATTGGTTCACTCGTTGAGCTCGTTGCGGATGTTGCAACGGTTACGCCGTAGTGATTCGGTTCATGATGCTCGCACTTTTCGTGGAAACAGCGGCGCACCCGCTTCTGCTCGCTTCCACATTGTACTTTTATAAATGTTCAAGTACTTGTACCACCAACGAAAGCTTTGTAAGATACAAATATTGTTTGATCATTTTTGCGTTCTCGATTCGCTGACGTGTCCACCGCGCAGTGTTGCGTCGAAACCAAACGATCGCACGCACGCCTTCCCCACGCACAGGTTTTTTCTCATCCCTCACAACGCTACGCGTGAGCGATGATGGCAAGATCGTCCCTTCACGCACGCGCGGCGAGCGGCTCGTACGCCTCCGTGTCCGTCGCGAGTGCGAACGCGCACCGCGTCAGGCACATACACACGATTCAGCGGCGAACGCAAACCTTCAACGCCACGGATGAGATAGACTTGGACGCGCTTCTGCCGCCGGACATTGACGGCGATTTGGAGAGTCTTCAGCGCGAAGCGGGAGCAAACTTCGGAGATGATGGCTTCGTCTTAGACTTTGGATCGGTCAACGACGAAATACAGGCCATCAAAGACACGGCAGCCGTCATAGACAGAAGCGATTGGGGTCTCGTGCGAGTCCAAGGACCAGGCGCCGAAACCGCGGTGAAAACGATATCATCCGTCGACGCGGTGCCTTCGACGTCGCCTGGAACTGGATTCGAGATCGACATCGCGTTTACCGGGGAGAAAGCGCAGGTATACGCGCAGAATGCAGCCTTCTTAATGCTCGTTCCACCGAACTCGTGCGACGCCGTCGTCGAGTCCCTCGAGGCGGCGCCCGACGTCGTCGTCGCGGAACTGAACGACAGATGCGCGTTGCTCACGGTCGTCGGTCCGATGTCTGCCGACATCTTACGCAACAGCGGTCTGATGGAGGTCGTCGAGCTCGACGTCGGCTCGCACCGCGTCTTCGGCTTTGACGGTCGTCCCGTCGTCGCCGCGCACACGTCCGAATACGCCGTCCTGGGCGTCAATTTGATCGTCGACGAGGGCGTCGCCGGTCAGGTGTGGGCCACCATCTCTCGCACGACCGTTGCACCGTGCGGTTCACGGGCTTCGGACGCCGTCCTCGTCCAACTCGGTCGCGTGAAATCCGTGTAATGAATACCAAAGTAAAGTTTCCGTGTACTGTAGACACCCACACCCAACCCACACGAGCATCGTCGCGTCCCCAGATCTCCTCGAGATATTTGTCGGTTTCCGCGGCAGTTGGAGGCGGTGACTCGGACGACGCGCGCGCCGAACGAGAGGGGCGAGGGCGCGAGGGGTGAGAAGGAGAACTCATGAACGCCACCGGTGATCCGAACGCGATCGATCCGACTCGAGGCGTCCACGACGCGTCGACGCGTTTGAATGCTCGATGCGCACATTGGGCGGAGACGATGGTTCAAGTGACCGGGAACTCGAGCTTCTACGGGACCGTGTACGAGCGTCACGGCGGTGCGGACGCGCCGTGGGAGCGAACGATGGAGTGGTGCCCGTGTTCGAAGTGGCCGTGCGAGTGCACGAGTTGTGAATGTTTCGTGCGAGGGTGCGACACGACGACGGCGAGCGTAATCGCCGAAGAACAGAACTCACAACTGGGCGTGTTGTGGGGAATATTCGCACTCATCGTGACGTGTGGACTGTGTATGGTGCTGTGGTTAAAAACGCAGAGAATGTTGAAACCGGGGACGCGAGAGTTCACGCGATCGATCGTCGATTTGACTCCGGAGGAGGAGAAGCTTAAAGAGTTCATGAAGAACATGGCTCCGCCGCCGGGGACGTGCGTGGTACAATCGCCGTCGCCCGGAACCGAACCGCACATCTCGATAGCAATCAAAGAAGAGGAAACTGACGCGAGGTGATGCGCGTTCGAGGGTAGGGAGCGTCCTCTTCAAGAGAAGAAGAAGGATTCGCGTTATTAGAACGTTTTCTGCAATATATAATATACATGTACTTTTCCAGAATTTCTTGTACTCATGTGGCGTCCGGCCATCGTTCCCGTATCAACTCACACGCGATCGGCCTCCCCATCGAATCCTTCAACGACGCCATGACCGACATCACCCTCGCCCTGGAATCTGTGTACATCTACAGGCACAGTAACTTTACAAACAACCCGAGTCTCGCGCGCGGTGAGGTGACACACGGCGCCCGAACATCTTTCTATTTATCTAATTCACCTATCAAAAATCGATTCCGATAAAATGTCCTTCCTCTTTTCGCGTTGACGCCGCTTAAAAATAGAAGCGTTGAAGACTCTCCTCGCGTACGCTCTGTCCTCCTCCCTCTCCGGCTTCAACTTGACGTGATCGGGGAGTCCAAGGGCGCGCCCACGATCTCTCAACGCGTGTTCCTCCTTGCGACGATTGCGCATGCTTCGTCTGAGAGATTTATTGGCATCGTAATCGTGCTTCCATCTTGCCTTGCTGACTCTGTTCAAATCAAAGGTGCTCTTCGCGTTCGCCTTGACTTTTTTGGCGTCGACCGTCTTACTTTCCAGCAGAGCCATGGGATTCGTCGAACTCGCGGCTCGCTCCGCCTCGTTTTGATACTCGAGCAATTGCATCGCGTTCTCAGATTCCTCTTCGTCGATCAACCCTCCGTAACCGACGCTGCGCTCGGCGCCCTTCGTCACGACGTACTCCGTCTTCGCCGGGTCCGTTTGAATCACGATTTCGTGCGAACAGCACGGAGAGCGCATGGTGAAGCTCCATATCGGCGTGGAGTAGTAGTTACCTACTTTGCGCTTCTCTGCGTTGAACCGCACGCCCTTCGCGATCATGTGTTCGCACGCGCCGCACCGGACGTTGAAGGGCATCTCGAAACGAATCGTCAGCACGCCGTGCGTTTTCATCTTATTCGCCCTTTTCCCGAGCGAACCATTAGAACCCTTAAACGTGCTGCTCTTCGCCCCGGATTCGGGCGTCCAATCCTGCGTTCGCGCGCGTTCGTCAGTCGAGAGTTCACCGTGGGCACTCGAGCGCGATTCGCGTCGGGGCGTTTCGTTCGCGCGCGACGACGTTCGCGCACCGGTGGATAGTAAAACCCATCCGCTTTCGTCGCAGCCAGGGTCGACATCTCGAGATCTCGAGCGCACCGCGCACGACGCGCACTGGACGCGTGCGTCGGGCCCTCACTTCCTACTTACAAGTACAACTTTTTATTACACGCGGGGCTACTGGTACTATGACGCGCGCCGTCTTCGAGCGCGATCAATCCATCATGTCCCAAAGCGCGTTCGCCACGTAGAATTCATTTCCAGGTCGCATCGGCATGTCAATCTTGCGCACGTCGCGCGAGGCGCGCGCGTTGACGCGTCCGACAATTCTGTCTCTCTCTTCGTAGTGCCACGCGATGTTGGAGATGTGCGCGTATAGACTCACCTCTCGCTTCGTCGCCGGAATTTCCTCGTTCAAAACGGCGTCCAATTTTTGTTTGCTAAGCTTGATCTCCCCTCGTC
>Ga0208277_1000927_pt1 | contig 17338 bp, 17 predicted proteins | sample ETNtaG_5_FD_185782 | JGI IMG/M metagenome (GOLD analysis project Ga0208277, IMG submission 185782) | Marine microbial and viral communities from oxygen minimum zone, Eastern Pacific Ocean - ETNP201406SV205 (SPAdes) (version 2) | ecosystem: Environmental > Aquatic > Marine > Oceanic ...
GTTCGTATACACTTCCATCCTGTATACCAAATGGGATACAGTGGTCATTCGATTTATGATGAACAAATCAATCTTCCAGCAAATGAAATGCTTGCTGCATGCCCAACATGCTTAGCAGTTCTAGCGGTTAATCCACTTTTGCTCTCACCAGAAGATCGATGTCCTCACTGCGATGCTCCGCTAGTACCTAGTATACAGGATGAAACAAAATCAACCAATATCGAAAGCACAAAAATTCAGAATATCACTCAGAACATTGTCATAAATGATTCCGTTGTAACTGGTGTAGTTGGTAAAATCAACACTGAAGAAGAGTGAAAGACTCAGCGAGAAGCTAGAGTTAGGTTCTTCCACATGTCTTCAGGTACTTCCATTGCAAGCCTTAGTCCGCCCATTGCACCTAGTCTGACAGGATCATCGACAACGTGAACATTCACGTCACCCATGTCGGACAAACGGCGCTCGATAAGTGCACCAAGTCCTCTGATTCCCGATCCTCCGCCTGCTAGAACCATGTTCCTGCGGAATTCATCATGGAATTCAGGGTTTGAACCAGCGATTAATTGCTTGACATTATCAACAATAGGGTCAACGATTGATTCACAAGCTGCTTGTATACAATCTGTGATGTCGAGTGTCATAGCCTTACCTTCGATTGAGAAATCGACCATTATTGGGTCATCAGGTGTTGAAGTTGAAACAAAGGAATATTGTTCCTTCCAGCGGCGAGCCATATCTTTTGTGATTTGTGCGCCGTTGTACTTCTTCTGTACTTCAGTAATTATTTGTCTGTCAACAAAATCTCCAGCATGTCCAGTGTGCATCTGATCACCTGGGCCAGGAATTGTGCCGTATACTCTGCACAAGTCAGTAGTTCCAGCGCCAATATCGATTACAAGAGTGTGCTCAATCATGTCAAGAGCATATGCAACAGCGAACGGTTCTGAGATAATCATTGCAGCGTTCACTGAACCAGCAGCTGCATCGAAGATAGAAGTCTTGTCAACGTGACTTGCTTCAGCAGGTGCTCCAATTACAGCAACTACACGGTCGTAGTCTTCAGGGTCGGATAGACCGATTAAGTGAGTAATGAAGTGAGCAATGAATTCACGATCTTCTGGTGTGTCTTTAATTACACCAAGTTCTAGAGGTCTAAACAGATTCAGTGCTAGTCTGTTCTTCAAAGCTTCATTGCCGAAGAGGACATCTCTCTTCAGGAAATTTCGTGCAATTGGGTCCTTAGGGGTTCCAATTACAGTGAGCTCTTCTTCTTCGTGACTATCGCTTGATACCATTACGGAGCGAAAGGTTCCAAGGTCAATTCCGATGTATAGTACTTCTTCAGCCATAATACTCGCCAGTTCAGGCGATTGGCTCTCACCTTATGAATAATACCTTGACAAAGGAACTATGAATGCCCATGAAATAAATCTATATTTCAATTAACTAACACCAATTTTCGCATGCTTTACAATACCATGCAGCATAGTCGGCATAAAGGTCAGCCATTGCACCACAATTGGTACATTCTTTGAGAGCATGCTCTCCAAAAATTTGCTGAACGATTTGAACATGAAGGTAATCGTCGATGCCAAGTTGTTGACGCATTGCCCAAAGCATCTGATCTTCTGACGGAGAAATTATACCATCTGCTAAACAAATTTCAACTACAACCTTGTAGTCTTCAACCATTCTAACATCTCTTGGATCCATAGAAACACCTGACTTCTCTGCCACGATATCGGTTCCTCCGGGGTCATCTACGAAAATTACCAGAGAGTCTGCTTTCAATTGTTCACCTCTCAGTTCAAGCAAAATCACACTCCCTTCCTGATTTGCATAGACTAAATTCGAATGACGATTGATTACATTTGTTATCGACCTTGCAGTATCTTCTGCAGTCCTACCTCTTCTCCATCCTGTCTCACTTGCTTCATCATAAGCGTAAAATTCAGTTCCAATACCTGGGTATTCTAAGCGAATTTCTTCTCCTCCGTCAAACCCATTTGCAACTATTGTGATACTTCCAATGGTTGTATCAACTAAGTTATCATCGTCATCAAATGAAATCATCAAGGGTTTTCTTTCTTCTGCAGCTGCATTAAAATGTCCACTCATTCCACTCATCCATTTATCTTCTAAACGTTTCAGCGATGCTTCTTGCTCTCCAGACAAGCCACTGTCAATACCAAGCACATTGCTCAAATCACCGCTTTGCATTTCTTGTTTGAATTCTTCAATCAGTTCAGCATCTCTACGATAAGTTTCAGGAGGCCCTCTTTTTTGTGCGACGTGATCAGGATCTTTCCATTCATAACCACAACGAGCACAACTTAGGTATCCGGCTAGAGTTGATGGCTGAGACTCTCCACCACAGCGAGGACAATCTCCTTCCTCTGCAATGCTTAGATTTTCATAGGCTTCTCTACGGCCTTTACGGATACCCATGGTTTAGGTAGAATTGCGATATCTCATGAAGGTTATCATTGATAATTGCGTAATACTGTTGCAATTCCCATACCGCCACCGATGCACATTGAGGCTAGAGCATACTCTCCATTCTCTCGGTTTAGTAGTGATGCTGCTTTTCCTAATATTCTCGCACCACTAGCTCCAAGTGGGTGGCCTATCGCTAGTGCTCCACCATCTATATTCACTCTTTCATCGTCGGAATTAAGATTTAGATCCTTCATAACTGCTAATGATTGAGCGCTAAACGCCTCATTTAATTCGATAACATCTAGATCATCCATGGTAATACCTGCCCTCTCAAGTGCTTTTGTTGATGAATCAACAGGTCCGATTCCCATTATGTGAGGTGGGACTCCAACCACTGCTGTTGATATGATCTCAGCAAGTCCATTCATACTATTCTCTTCAACATAAGAATCGGAGCATATTAGGTTACATGCTGCTCCATCGGTTAACGGGGATGATGTTGCTGCAGTGACGGTTCCATCCTCCAAAAATGCGGTTGGTAGTCTAGCCATTTTTTCTATTGAAGTTGAACGCATACAACCATCGATTTCTATCTTGTTTCCATCGGATTGAACAGGTATTATTTCATCAGTAAGTAGTCCATTACTTTGAGCACTAAGGGCCTTTTCGTGACTTCCAAGAGCAAACTCCTCTTGTTCTAGTCGAGAAATCGAGTAATCTCTTGCTAAGTTTTCTGCTGTCAATCCCATAGAGATGTATGCATCAGGATATTTCTCTTCAATTCCCGGGTGTAGGTCTCTATTCCATCCGCCTCGTTGTACTAAGGACATAGTTTCCACTCCTGCAGCAATGAACACTTCTCCCGAACCTAATTTGATTGAACCAGCTGCTGAATGAGCTACCTGCATAGATGAACCGCATAAACGGTTTGTTGTCATTCCTGGAATTGTATTTGGCAGACCTGGAAGATATGTTGCAATTCTTCCAAGATTCAAACCTTGAACACCCTCCGGATATGCACAACCTAACATCAAATCTTCAATGTCTCCTGTGTTAACATCATTTCTATCTAAAATCCCCGAAACGATTGCTTCGAGCATATCCTCAGGTCTAAAGTTTGCAAGTGCACCCTTGTGGGCTCGATGAAACGGTGTCCGAACATAGTCCGAAATAACTGCTCGCATGGTATGTCCAAACAGACTGCTTTCATCATCATTGCCCTGAAATTTATCTCAGTTAATCGAACTGATTATGAAGGGGTTGCCTTCAGGCCAAAACATGCTACGTCAATGTAAGAAGCGCTCTTGTTCAATTAACAACGGTCACTTTACTGGCAGTAATTGCCCTGAGTGCAACGAAGAAGGTAAATTCATCATGTCTGATCGTGAAGCAAACAGCTTGGGAAGAATTCTTGCGCTAGTTCTACGACACGCTCCTGAAAAGTTTGGAGTCGAGATGGATTTGAATGGTTGGGTAAACTCTCGTGAACTATCAGAAGCAATACAAAAGCAAAGAAGGCATTTCCATTGGTTAAGGGGCTGGCACTTTGAAGCAATTGCAAACGCTGATGACAAAGGACGTTACCAAGTTGAAGGGGAGATGATTAGAGCAACTTATGGTCACTCTATTGAGTTAGAATTAGATCTTCCAACAGATGATATTCCTGAGGCTCTTTATTGGCCTTGTGACCCAGAAACAGTTCCTACTCACATGGAATTGGGTATCACAGCAGGCGATAGAAAGCATGTTCACCTTTCTAAGACCATTTCAAATGCGATGGAAGCAGGCCATGTTAGAATCAGTCGCCCAGCAATATTAGAGGTTGACACAACTAGAGCTGTAGCAGATGGTCACACTATTTGGAGAGCAGGAAAAACAGTATTCCTGTGCGAAGAAATGCCATCAGAATATTTGTATCATGTTGAGGAAGAAGATCCCTCAATCCAAGATATGATTGCTATTTGGGAAGAGGAATGATTATTCCACGTAGTTTCCGCAACTAGAACAGAAATCTAGGTCTGCATCCATTGGTGCACCACAATGCGGACACATACCGCTCGCAATTGCAATTACCTGTTTTGCAATATTTGCGCTTGATGCATCTGGAGATGCAAGTGCTTGTACTATTTTCAATGGATTCTGTCCAAGTTTAGATAATTCTTTGAAACGATTAGAAAATTCGATTGCCATTAATAATGATGATTCGATTTGCCATTGACGCTTCTGTCGCTCTTTCTTGTCTACAATCTCTTCACAAGCATCCAATTCTGCTTGCATGTGACGAATGAACTCATCCACACTCGGAGACTCTGTCATGTCACAGGCGATTCCAAACTCCCATGTAAATCCAATGCACACATTAGTAGGAATCGTCTAGCATGTGCATGGTCGGAACCGTCGTCATCAAGTGGGGTGGCGGGCTAATTACACACAAAGACAAACTTTGTACAGCAAATCAAGATGTGATTGATTCTCTCGCTAAGATTTGTTCAAACACATCCAAGAATCTAGTAATCATACACGGTGCAGGATCATTTGGACACATGAAGGCCAAAAAACATCGACTTGCAGATGGTCGAATCGATGGGTTAGATCAAGATTCAGCAGTGAAAGAAGTCAGAGATGACATGCTTAAATTAAACCAGATTGTTGTATCTGCATTAAGATTGCATGGATTGGATGTCCAATCATTCCCACCGCATGAATGGGCGAAAGGGACAGGTCCTCAATTCGCAGGTAATTTGCCACTACACAACGGTGTAACTGTTGTGTATGGAGATGTGGTCGATGATGATGACAAAGAATTTGGAATTTTATCTGGTGATGATATAATGTTGAGGTACTCTACTGAAATATCTAATGTAGAGCGAGCAATCTTTGCAATAGGAGGTGTCGATGGAATTTTACGAGTTCCTCCAAATAAAGCAAAACCAGAGGATTTGATTGATGTCTGGCACCCTGGTCTCGAATTTGAAGGTGAGCATGCATCGGAAATTGATGTAACCGGAGGAATTGGTCTCAAAGCGTCAAGAGGTGCAATGATTGCTGAACAAGGTATTGAGGTATTACTTGTTAATGGTGAGAAATATGATCGTATTTTGGATGCAATCGAAGGTAAATCAGTTATTGGAACTCGAATAATAGCAGGGAACTGTTGATGTAGTCGACGCGGAACCGAGTATATGGTGAGTCTATGACTGGATATGGGATAGAAGATGTTCCGACCATACAAATGGACTCGGATGCATCTAACGCTCTGGAAGGTTCAGATTCAATACAAGAATCACTAATGTCTGAGGCTGTGATTCAAGTTGAAGAAAACGATGAGGTTATTGGTCCGATTTCCAAGTTCGATAGTCACTATGGCGAAGGCAAATATCATCGTGCCTTTAGTGTCCTTTTGTTTGATTTATCAGGTCGTTTACTGCTTCAAAAAAGGGCATCACACAAGATTACTTTCCCTGGTGTTTGGGCAAATTCATGTTGCTCTCACCCCCTATATTCTGAAGATGAACTAGAATTGAAAGATGCACTAGGGGTAAAACGAGCGGCAATAAGGAAACTCGAACAAGAATTAGGAATACACCCATCGCAAGTCCCGATTGAAAAGTTTGATTTTGTTACAAAAATGAGATACCAAGCTCGACAAGATGAGGAGTGGATTGAGAGAGAGATCGATCACTGTTTAGTTATCCATGTTGATGTGGACGTAAATCCAAATGCAAACGAGGTAGAAGAAATCAAGTGGGTTTCTAAAGATGAGTTAGAAGAAATGCTTGTTGCCGATGATGACAATAACATCATTGCTCCTTGGTTTAGATGTATAGCAGCTCGAATAATGACCGATGACTGGTGGAGACCTGGATGTACAAAGCCTGATGATCTAATCCACGACATGGGTGATGTTTCACATTTACTTCCAACAGCTAAAGGTGCAGGATTGGAAACTAGTATTGGTGAAGTCAAAGATTTGGTGGAACAGAGAATCGAACGTGCTCTAACTCACACAAAACTAGACCGATTATCTGGTGCGATGATGCATCTACTTGAAGGTGGAGGGAAGAGACTACGGGCAACTCTTCCATGGTTAGTGGCTAAAGCTGTTGGAGATACCCATTCAGGACTTTTAGATGTAGGTGCTGCTATTGAAATTATTCACAACTTTACTTTAGTTCATGACGATATTATGGATGACGATGATGTACGTCGTGGTCGCCCAGCAGTTCACAAGGCCTATGATTTACCTACTGCAATTAATGCCGGTGATGCAATGCTAGCAATTGCGTTTGAGGCGATGGCAGTTGCAGAGGGAATTGAACCTGCGCTTCTTCCATTCTTGGTGAAGAGAATTGGTAGAATGGTTAGAAAATGTAGTGAAGGTCAACAGTTAGATATCGAATTTGAATCTAGAGAAGTTGTTTCAGAAGAAGAATATACTGAAATGATTCATGGTAAAACTGCAGCAATGTTCCTTACTTGTGCAGAGGTTGGGTCACATCTTGCTGGAGCTGACAAAGAAATAATTCAATGCATGCATGATTGGGGACTAGCCCTAGGGTTGTGTTTCCAGTTAATGGACGATATAATTGACGTGATGTCGGATACAGATACACTTGGAAAACCTAGTGGAAGTGATGTGGCTCAAGGAAAAAGAACTCTAATGGTAATTCATGCCCTAAGGCAGCCTTCTTCACAATCAAAAGATGATTTACTCGCTGTGTTAGGTAAAGGTGAAAATGTGACTGCAGAGCAAGTTGCTCTAGGACATCAAGCATTACATGATTTAGGTTCAATTGAATATGCTAAGTCTAAGGCAGAGGCTTACCATAGAAAAGCACATGATTGCTTAGATCGTTTGGTTGAAAGCCCAGCACTAAGAGCATTGCGAGAGTTAACAGATTACCAACTCAATCGTATATTCTGATTGTTCCCTCTTTCAAAACTCTGCAGTACCATCTGGTATCACCGGGATGTTTTTCATTTGACATTCGGTGATATTCTCCTTCAGTAAATGAATCTGCGATTTTCCAACAAGGTGTTGCATCAGAAACAACCTCGAGCCTAACTTCACCTACATCAAACACCTTTCCAATTTCCAAATTATAATCCTCAACCAGGATATTTTCTCCAGTTGAGCCAGCTTGGATTGGATGACCTTCAGTTTGTAATTTTACTAGAAGTTCGTTCTCCAAAACACAAATTGCCTTCATAGGCCCGCCATGGTGCTTCTTATCGTTACAACTGTCACCAATTATTCCGTTAGAGTCAATTTGTGCGGATTCTATTGGAAGTTTGGGAACTCCACCATTGGAGGAAAAAATCCCCAACAATCTACCCATAAATTTCCCTTCTTACGGCAAATTAAATATTTGATTCAATCAGAGTAATATGATTCTGGATTTGGTTCAGGCTTCAATCCTTTTCTTGTTCGTATATCGCCTACGACCTTGTTGAACAATTGTGGAGGAAGCATCTCAAATCCGATGTTTTCAGAGTTCCAAACAGCACGTCCTTGAGATGCTGCACGGATGTCGTTAGAGAATCCGAATGTTTCAGCAACAGGTAGAGTTCCGATAACTGTGGTAGCCTCACCCTCAGATGGCATATCTTCGATGATACCTCTTCTGTTTGTGATTTCACGAGTTACTTGTCCTAGCCAGTCGTTTGGTACGCTGACGTGAGATCTCTGCATTGGTTCCATCAATACTGTGCGTGCACGTAGCATAGCACCCTTGATTGCGTTTCTTACAGCAGGAATTGTTTGAGCAGGCCCACGGTGGATAGCATCTTCGTGCAGTTTTGCATCGACTAGTCTTACCATCATTCCCATAACTGGCTCATCTGCTACAGGTCCTTTCTTACAGACTTCGTTGAATGCCTCGATAATCAGCTCACGGGTTTCGTGAAGTCCTTGGATACCCTTAGTATCATTGACCAGAACGTTTGTTCCATTGATAGAGTAAATCTTGCGCATCATATCTTTGTCCATTCCGAATTCGCCGAATTTGTTTCCAACTTCTTTGGCATCTCCAGATCTGATATTTCCACTACCGAAGTGACCTTCTCTAAGAGCTGCGACTACTTCTGAGGAAAGAGGTTCAATTTCCATCATGAATCTGTTGTGTCGGTTTGGTGACTTACCCTCGAAAGAGCGTCCCTTGTTGTTTCCTTCGACAGATTCGCGGTATACAACGATTGGAGGGCTGACTTTTACCTTGATGTTCTGTTCTTCTTCAAGTCTGTAAACAGTAATTTCAAGGTGCAATTCTCCCATTCCTGCAAGTAGAGCCTCTCCTGTTTCTTGGTTTGTCATAACTTGTAGGGAAGCGTCGGACTTAGCTAGTGACCTTAGAGCATCAATGAACTTTGGAAGGTCTTTCATGCTCTTTGGCTCAACTGCTACTGTAACTACAGGGTCTGAGTAGTGGCGAATTGCTTCGAATGGCGTGAAATCTTTGTCTCTTGACAATGTTACACCGGCTGCTGCTGAACGAATACCCGTGATTGCTGCAATGTTTCCTGCCACAACCTTTGGTACAGTGATTCTGTCACCGCCAACCATCATGCTGACCTGCTGGACACGCTCAGGCTTTGCAGCACCGATTGCGTAAACAGATTCACCTTGGTTAATTGCACCGGAGTACAATCTTCCTACAGCAACTTCACCAGCGTGAGGATCCATCCAAATCTTTGTTATCATCATAGCAAGTTCTGCTTCAGGATCACAATTAATCATCGCTTTACCGATTGGAGTTTCTAGATCTCCTGTCCAGATGTTTGGAATACGGTATGGTTGTGCCTCAACAGGTCCTGGAAGTTTGGTTACAGCCATGTCTAGAAGTACTTCGTGAACAGGTGCTTTCTGGGCCAGTGTCTTCTGGTCTTCATTGTTACAATACTCGAAAATCTCAGTCATTGAAACTCCAGATTTCTTCATGTATGGAATTGTTATACCCCAGTTGTGGTATGCTGAACCAAATGCTACTGTTCCATCAAGTACACTTACTTGCCACTCTTTCTTCTTCTCTTCTGGAGCGAATTGACGAATCAACTTGTTTACCTTGATGATAGTCTCTTCGAAACGCTTCAACATGTCTTCAGGAGTAACCTTCAATTCGTTGATAAGTCGGTCGACTTTGTTAATGAATAGAACAGGCTTAACCTTCTCTTTCAATGCTTGACGAACTACAGTTTCAGTCTGCGGCATTGGTCCTTCAACCGCACATGCTAGAATGAAACAGCCGTCAACAGCACGCATAGCACGGGTAACGTCTCCACCAAAGTCAACGTGACCAGGAGTATCGATTAGGTTGATCAGAAAATCTGTTCCATCTACACCGTGAACCATAGATGCTGATGCAGCGTTAATGGTAATTCCACGAGCACTTTCCTGCTCGTCGAAGTCTAGAACTCTGCTTTTTCCAGCTAGATCTTCGCTCATCATTCCTGCGCCTGCAATCAAGTTGTCAGACAGAGTTGTTTTTCCGTGGTCGATGTGAGCAGCAATGCACAGATTACGAATCTGTGGGAGTATGTGCATAACTTCTGTTGCCTTCTTGATATTGTCTTCTTTACGGCCCATGGTGAATCACCTGACTCTCGTCTGTCCTCGCCACCTTAAAGGGGTTTATCAAATCGACTACAAAGTTTAGTTGTAAATCGGATGCTGTGTGCTGATTATACAGCCGTCTTAGCAGACTTGTATTCAAATTTCATTTCTCTGAATATTTCCCTTAAATCGTTTCTAATTTTCTTACTAGAAACCTTCATTTCATTTATTCTAATCTTGATTGCCTCTTTCGACTTAGAGGCTTTACTCTTCAATTCCCTTTTCGCCTTTTGAATTTCATAAAGGCATGATCTTAGTTTGTCTCTACAATTTGTCAACCTTGATTCGAATGAGTTAGTGCTGATGTTTTTCGCCTTCAATTTCTTTGCAGACTTTTTGAAGCGCATATTTACCTTGGCTACTTCAATCGAATGTTTTGGAGTGGATTTCAGTCTTGTGTTTAATCCCGCATAGTTGAATATTTTAATCCACCATTTGCTAGGGTCGACATGGTACCACTTGTGTCCATTTCTGTAGTCTGTTTGGAATGTGTGGTGGAAGTTATGATATCCTTCACCGAACGTTAAGAATGCTAACCAGAATGAATCGCGACTAGAATCCTTTTCAGAATATGGCTGAGTTCCCCAAATGTGAGCAGCGCTATTGATCAAGAATGTTCCGTGATGTACGAATACAATTCTTGCAAGACCACCCCAGACGAAACAACCTATTGCCGCAGAAAGGCCTCCGAAAAACCATCCAATTAAAGCGGGTAAAAAGAAGCCAGAAACAGCACCTATAAGGAAAATATTTCTGTGTTGCCACATTATTATTTTGCTTTGCTGCAAATCTTTTACATTTGAAAAATCATTTGCGAACTTATCTTCCTCAATTAATATCCATCCCATGTGCGAATACCAAAATCCCTTTGAGGCACTGTATGGATCTTCATCCGAATCGGTCATTTTGTGATGTCTTCTATGATCTGAACTCCATTCAAGTATCGAGTTTTGAAACGCCCCTGCTCCAAAAATGGAGTAGAATAGTACAAGTGGCCACTTTGCTGTATGTGAACGGTGTGAGAATAATCTGTGATATCCTACAGTTATTGACAATCCACAAGCGAAATAAAAACATATGAATACAAATAATTCAATTAAACCAGGATGTCCAAAATAAGACCAGTGTCCGATTATTCCTGCTAAGGCCAAGATTGGAGTTGCTATTAAGAACACAGAATTTAACCAGTTAATTCGGTATGGTGGCTCCTCACTCATAGCGGGTTCGCACTGAGTAACGTTATTGACTGTTGGGGCTATGTGGTCGCCAAATCTTTGATTTGAAAATCATCTTGCGCTTGCTGCGATACGTTGAACTTCTTCTTTCTTTGAGACAGCGAATGAAGTTACATCACCAACGCTTGCTTTTGTAAGCTCATTGATGATACATTGTGTCAAGGTACGCTTAGACTTGGATGTTCCTTGTTGTGCTCCTTTTGCAAGGTTTGCTAGAGCAACATCAAGTCTTCGAGAAGGAGAACTATCGACTGCCTTTGGTTGTGAAACTGCCCCGAATTTGATACGAGTGATTTCTTCCATTGGAGCAGCGTGGCAAATTGCATCTACGAATGCTTGAAGTGGGTTTTCTCCACTTCTTTCAGCGATTGAGTCTAATGCATTTTCGAATGCCTTTAGAGCGCCCATTTTCTTACCAGTGTACTTTCCAGTTCGCATTAGTTTGTTTGTGAATCTCTCGACTACGGATAACTTTGCTTTTCCGAACCATGCATTGGCATGACGTCCACCTGTGTGAGGTACACCAACTGTTGAGAGATTGATGTAAGGTGCTAATCCTGGATCACGACAGACGACTTCTGTTGCGTCATATTTTCCAAAAACCAGAGTTCCAATCCCTGCAATAGGCTTGGATTCTTCGACGGGTGTTTCTTCCTCTTGTGTTTCGACTTCATCACTCATCACAATCACTCCATCTCATCGAACTGGCTTCTCTTTTCGTCCACGTACCATTTCATCTAATGAAACGCCGTTGACTTGGATCACCTTGTAGCGAACTCCGGGAATATCTCCGTATGAACGACCCATGCGTCCACCGATACCTTCTACCATTACTTCATCGTGCTCATCGATGAAGTTAATCGCACCATCACCTGGTGCGAATGCTGTTAATTTGTTGCCGTTCTTGATTAGTGAAATTTTCACAGCCTTTCTAATTCCGGAGTTAGGTTGCTTAGCCTCGATACCGACTTTTTCGATAACGATACCCTTAGCTTGTGTTGAACCTGCAAGTGGGTCGTGCTTAGCTCTAGACTTGAGCATACGCTTCTTGTATCTTCGATCAGACCATCTAAACTTTTGGCGGTCTTTTGCCATCTTAGTTCCTGCGAACAACCCACGACCCATATCTAAACTCTCCAGAGAAGCAACTTGCCGACCTACCCCCCCTATTTCATGATGCCGATTGAAAAGTATCCCTCAAATGATGCACTCGCAGCCAAAAGTATAGGCCAATGTTCTTGGCTATAATCCTACAGGAAGGCACAATGGCATTCCGTGATCTGCTAGGAGCGGCTTCAATTATAGACGAGCCAACAAGCATACTGCATGGTGTTTTTGACAAGTCTAAGTCGACAGGACATGACTTGTTGGTATTCGAAAACCTTGTTGAGACACCTGGTCATAAAATCGCAGTTAATCTACTTACTAGGCCGCGATTATGTGCAGCACTATCTATTGAGCCGGAGGACTTTATTGACCTACTCGGGTGGGCCATGGAAAATCCAAGAGAACCAAAAATTGTGGAATTTGGGCCGGTCCTAGAAAATGTCCAAAATAAACCCGAATTGACCAAATTACCAATTCCTCACCACTGGAGAGAAGATCGTGGAAGATATATGTCATCTAGCGTAATTATTGCCGAATATGGTGGTATCAGAAACATGTCATTTCATAGACAACTCCTCAGAGATGATAATCATCTCGTGGCTAGAATTGTTCCTCGCCATCTATATTCGATGACTAAAGAGGCAAGATCTGTAGGAGATTCAGTAAAAGTAGCAATAATTAACGCCCCAGACCCAGTAGTTTTATTGGCTGCAGCAATGTCATTTGATACAAATATTGACGAATTAACTATCGCTTCGGCACTTCATGAAAAAGTGCATGGCAGTCCCTTGGAATTAGTGACATTACCAAACGGAATTCAAGTCCCTGCAAATGCTGAATACGCCATGTGGGGAAGAGTTACTACAGAAAATGACGATGAAGGCCCATATGTGGATATTACAGGAACTGTCGATGATATTCGCCAGGAGCCAGTAATAGAAATCGATGGAATTACCCATCGTTCAAACCCAATTTTCCACGCATTAATCCCTGCAGAGGCAGAGCACAAAACCCTGATGGGTTTACCTAGGGCACCAACAATCAAATCTGCAGTTAGTGAAGTCTGTGAATGTCTAGATGTTCACATGACTGAAGGGGGCGGTGGCTGGCTTGCAGCAGTAGTCAAAATCAAAGTGAAGAAAGAGGGTGATGGAAAAAGAGCAATTCAAGCTGCTTTAGATGGTCATCGCTCGATGAAGATGGTAACAATCGTCGACGAAGATATTGACATTACTGACCCTGTTAGAGTTGAATGGGCAATGATGACAAGATGGCAACCTGATACAGACTCAATTATTCTCTCAAATCAAAAGGGTTCTAGCCTCGATCCGTCACGACTTAATGACGGAAATACCGCAAAAATTGGAATCGATGCAACCATACCATGGGGTTATGACCGATCAGGTTTCATGTCTGTTCAGTGAGTTGATATGATGGATAGTGCTTCCATTCTACAGCATCCACGTAGGAACCTAGGAAGTAGACATCGCTCCCAAGCCGATCGTTTTGTCAAGTTATCTCGAAAAGATCCAGATAGGCAGGATGAAAATTTGGCTTGGGCTGAACAAAATGCACAACAAGCAGTGCTTTACGATTTTACTGATGAGAGAAATTGGCGATGTTTAGCGGAAATAAAGCACATGAGAAATGACGGCTCAGGGTTGGCTTTAGTCTTGGAAGATTTGTTTGTTGTATTGGGAAGAGATCCCAATCAATTGAATCAGTTAAAGGATATTGATCATCTCGAATTGGGTTTGGAACTACTAGAAGCAGCATTTCTAACCGACTCACTGGAACCAGAAAATTGGTTTGAAAAACTCGATCAAGAAGGATTGAATAATTTTTCATTAAGATGTAAAGGTCTTGATTTTTCAGACCAACGTGCAAATATTGTATATGGACGAAGATTGGAGAGAATTCGAAGTGCTGGTTACGAAGATATGTTCATCGATTTAGTGCACCATCTGTTAGCCCACAGGCCTGCAAATCATGAATTATGGATGGAGTTAGGTAGGCTGCATGAGCGCCGTAATGAAATAGATCAAGCATGGTTGTGCTATGACCATGTGCAGCAAATACGCCCTACTGAAGAAGTACGAGATTTATTCCTAGACCGGTTGAAGAGAGCGATGGATGGTGAAGAATCAGTTCCCTGGAGCGGTCCTTCTCTTGAAACACGTGCAGATTTTTTGGAAAGAATGCAACTCCTTTCTCAATCAGTTTCAGCAGTGCCTATAGTTGAAGAAGATGAAGATGAGATTATGGAATCAAATTCTGAATTGAAACGTTTGGAAGATTTGATTGAAGCAGGTGAAGCAGCAGAAGCATTCTTCTTAGCAAGGTCTTTGTTTACCTCTGGAGAAGAATGGGCTGAGGAATGGATGACTAAAGCGCAATCAATGCTTTAATCATCTCTCAGTGTCATTATTTCAGTCACTCTGTCAGTCCAAGTTTTAGCAATTTCTCCTTCACTAATTGATGCACACAGTGCAGCTAGCAAAGCGTCTTCAACTTCCTCATGAGAGGACAATAAATCTGCGAACAACTCGCCTCTGTTCAACCTTTTTGCTAGCATCATTAAAGCACGCAAATCGGGTCTCTCGATACCTGAATAACCATTCTGAGTATTTTCAATACACCATTCCAATACTCCATTAACATCCTCGGAATGTACTTGGAGAATAGGCTGACTTTCACCAGCAGACAATGGTTTAGCATCGATTATCTGGTCAGCGAATTTCGCTGCTTCATCACTGATAAATCCTGATGAAATTTCCACAAATATAGCTCCTGATTCTACAGCCAATTCCATCTGTTTCGCAATAATTGCATGTGCATGTGCATTGAATGAACATCTTGCCGCATCAAACATATGCCCGAAGGCCAAGTGTATTCTTGCTGCTTGAATTCTTGAAATTGCTATTGTTTCATTTGCATGACCAGCACTTCTGGAAATCTCTCCATGTACATGTAATGCCATCATAGGTTCATCGATTGAAAGATGAAAAGCAGCTTTGTTTAGCAAAGAGATATCATGATCCCTACTCGCTTTTGCAACAGACTTTAATCTTGTTTCAGCCCAAGTTAAGTCGTCTCTAGCGTCCTCAATCTGACCATTTTCAAAATGTACTAAACCCCTTTCCATTCTTAATCGACCTTCCAAAGATAAATCTCTAGTTTCAGGGGTTCTTGCGACTTGTAAAGCCTCTTCTATAGAATCCATGTTAACATTACCTTGCAATCTTTGCTTTACTAAATCTAGTACTTTAGTTTCAGCTGGTGACAATTTGTCTTCCAAGAATTCAACGATGTCACTGCCCAATACCAATCCTAATTCAGCGACTCCAAGCCAACTGTCCCATCCGATTTTTTTCAGCAATGGTTCTAAATCACGTTCACCATTTTCGTATGCTTGAATGATTTCTTCGGGATTAATGCTCAGACCTCCTCGTATTAGCTAAAATATTGATGAATGCAGTTTCAGCAGATATCCGATCGCTTCGGCCACTCCATCCAGCGGCTCCGTCGTGACCTCCACCCTCTCCGCCTATTTTTTCTCCTAGGTCTTTCATCATCTCACCAAGATGTATTCCTGATAGTGTCGATGATCTAGGTGCCCTGGCAGTTAATCTTGTTTCACCATCTCTAAATCGTGATACCAATGCTACTTCAGCCCCTGTTTGGATGATTATTCCGGCCACTTTCCCTTCATGTATCCCTGCATGTGTGTGAACTAAATTCCATTTACCGCATTCTGTTGATTGGCACCTAGAAAGAGCTTTCAAGATAGCACCACGTTCACTAGCATTAATTTCCTCTGATTGTATATGTTCAACAAATTCTTGGTATTCGAATCCTGCACCCTCGAGAAGCATTGATGCGCATTGTAAGGATTCTTTGTCAGCATGTTTAAATCGACCAGTATCTGTTATTAGTCCAGCAAGTAAGAGTTTACGTACTTCATCGCTTAATGAATTTGGAGAATTATTTTTCAGGTATTCGAAAACGATTTGAGTAGTTGCACGAGCATTGTTTCGAATTTCTAAATCTCCTTCTTTGAAAGTCCAGTCACAAGTATCATGATGGTCGATTACACATATTGGTACATCTTTTGGGATTTCTACACCAGTTTGAGTTTCTGATGCAGCATCTACAATTATTATTCCACCAATCTGTTTTGGCCAATTTGGCTCTTTGCTTAATTTTCGAAATGGGGCATCTAATTCTGTACAGAGTCGTTTTGCTAGTTTGCCAATGTGCAAGCCACATGCGATTAATTTTGGATTTGAAGATGCTAGAGCAATAGATGAACCGATAGTATCCATGTCACCATTTCTTCCTGCGAGAACTGGAACAGCACCATTAGAGGTTGCTGCAGAGATCCAATCCGCCAGTTCTTGCAAATTCATCCCTCAAGAGATTGCTTAAGTTTCTCATAAGTTGCCACAAGTTCAGATTCACGATTTGCCATTGTTTCAACAGCGGCTTTCATTTGTTCGAGAGTCATTTCTAAGTCAGATAACAATTGTACTCTGTCTTTTACTTCCACAAGGATTGTTCCCATTTGTCGATGTAATGCCATGTCGTCTGGTTGGTTATTTACAGCAGCAATAGTTCCCTCTAGTTCACGAACTTGTGCATTTAGAGATGCTACTTGTTGCCTTGCTGCTTGTACCTCTGCGACGACCATTTGCAGTTGCTGTGCTGACTCCATTGTTTCACCTCAGGCATTGGGGGTTCAAGAATCCATCACTTCGATAACCTTGCTAGCTATCACCAGCGATCTCATTCTTGTATTCCACATTGCTCTAGCATCTTTAGCCCTAGATTCATTTAGAACAAATGTGAAATGATTTTCGTTTACTAAAACGTCTTCTTCACTAACAAGACTAGATGCCAATGATTTGGCATGTTGGGACTCCACCGAAAGGCGGACAGACCACAATAC
>Ga0208277_1000928_pt1 | contig 17337 bp, 14 predicted proteins | sample ETNtaG_5_FD_185782 | JGI IMG/M metagenome (GOLD analysis project Ga0208277, IMG submission 185782) | Marine microbial and viral communities from oxygen minimum zone, Eastern Pacific Ocean - ETNP201406SV205 (SPAdes) (version 2) | ecosystem: Environmental > Aquatic > Marine > Oceanic ...
CTTATTCGGCCATTGCAAATGATGGAGTCTATGTTTCCCCGAAACTAGTCAGCCATATTGTTGACTCCGATGGTATTAAAGAATACACATCTGGCGTACCTAGTCGACGTGTAATCTCTCCATCTGCATCTCGACAAATAGCATCGTTGCTTACTTCGGTAGTTGAGAATGGGACTGGGGAGAAAGCAAAGGTTTCTGGTTACAAAATAGCTGCTAAAACAGGAACATCCTGGAAATATTTTAATACTGAGGAAAGTTATGAACTTCCAAATGGGCAGTTCAACCCTTACCTAGATAAGGAAGGCTTAAGGCATTACACATCAACGGTAACTGGTTTCTTCCCAGCCCTCCGACCAGAACTCGCAATGATTGTAATTATTGATGACCCACCTCCGGTAGAAGAACAGTTCTATGCAAGTCATGTAGCAGCACCACTCTTCGGACGACTTGCAAGCTGGTCACTTCGGCACTACCAAGTTTCCCCTGCTTCTGAGTTGCTTATGTCAGAGATAATAGCGGCCGGACAACCTTCCATTGGGGGAGACCAAACAGTGCTTGAGGGGAACGAGACGACTCAATGAAATTAGCAAAGATCTTAAAGGAAGTTAATCTTGGTAGAACTTCTAAACTAGAGGTTACCGGAAACCCCAAAGGGGTTGTAGTCAAAGGACTTAGTTACGACTCCAGAAGCGTGGAAGAAGGGGATCTGTTCTTCTGTATTTCTGGAGAGTGTAACGATGGGCACGACTATGCTCAGGAAGCTATTGCGAATGGTGCAACTGCAGTGGTCGTAGACCGAAAAATCCAAACGCATTCTCCGCAAATCAAAGTAGAGAATGTTAGATCTGCTATGGCCGAGATAGCGGAAATTTTCTTTAATTTTCCATCAAAGAAACTAACCACGGTAGGAGTTACGGGAACGAATGGGAAAACGACAACTGTCAATTTACTTGCGCAGATAGCCACATCCGCTGGCGAAAATGCAGCATCTATCGGAACACTCACAGGGGTAAGAACTACGCCGGAAGCGCCAGACCTTCAGAAACAGATCCATGATTTAACTGAAGAAGGAAAGTCATTTTTGGCAATGGAAGTATCTTCTCATGCGTTAAACCAAAGAAGGATTTCCAATATCAAATACGACTTAGCAATTTTTACAAACCTGAGCCATGATCACTTGGATTATCACGGAGATATGGAAAGTTATTACCAAGCTAAGTCTATTTTGTTCACTCCAAATCACGCTAAATATGCAGTTATTAATGTGGACACCCCATTCGGTAAACGACTTGCCGAAGAGATAGAAATACCTCACAAAACAGTTTCAATGGATGATGTCGAAATAATTGAAGAGAATATCCAACAAAATATTTTCCTATGGGAAGGCGAAACTGTAGAAATGCGAACTCCCGGCACTTTCAATATCGAGAATGCTATTTCAGCTGCCTTTGCTGCTGAGGCATTGGGCTTTAATAAGGAATCAATAGTCAAAGGACTATCTGAGGCTCAAGCTCTCCCAGGAAGATTTGAGGTAATCGATTCTAAGAATAATGGGCCTACTGTAATTATCGATTACTCCCATACTCCTGATGGGTTACGTAAAGTATTGCTATCTGCCCAAAATATTCCAGGGATAAAAAATGTTCATGTTGTTTTCGGTTGTGGCGGGGATCGAGACAAGTCAAAAAGGTCACAAATGGGAGCAGCTTCAGAAAATGCTGCTACAGATGTATATCTGACTTCAGATAATCCCCGATCGGAAGATGAACGATCAATAATTAATGACGTATTAGCAGGATTTCGGAATCCCGCAGACGTGTATATCGAACCAGATCGTAGAAAAGCGATATTTCAGGCAATTAAAATGTCTGACCCTAAGGATGTAGTAATTATCGCAGGAAAAGGTAATGAAGAATCGCAAGAGATCAAAGGGCAATTTCATCCATTTAAAGATAGTGATGTTGCCCGAGACGGGTTGGAGGCAAGAGCGACGTGATACGGCTTCTGCTTGCAGTAACTATTTCAACAGCTATCTCGCTCTTTGGGACCCGCTACCTAATTAGATGGTTGACAGAAAAGGGGATCGGCCAACCTATTCGTGAAGATGGGCCTGGGGGTCATAGAACAAAAGCTGGAACACCAACCATGGGTGGAATAGCAGTTGTAGTAGGAGCCTTAGTGGCTTATGTAATCTCAGATCTTTACAACGGGATATACACGCGGTCTGGCCTATTCGTAATGTTGGCGATCTTAGGGGCTGGAATTGTCGGTTTCTTAGATGACTGGCTCAAAGTAAGAAATGCAAGGAATTTAGGTCTAAATAAAAAAATGAAAGTTGTAGGTCTTCTTCTAGTCGCATTCGGATTCGCAATTTTGATGGTTTCCTTTACTGATGTCCACACCGAAATTTCCTTTACCAGATGGGACTCGCTTTCCATCGATTTAGGAGTTGTCGGATGGGTTTTTTGGGCTGCCTTTATCATCCTTGCGATGAGTAATGCAGTAAATCTTACTGATGGTTTGGATGGGCTTGCTGCAGGGTCATCAACGCTTTCCTTCAGTGCGTTTACAGTTATATCCTTTTGGGCTTTCCGCCATCCAGAAATCTATGACCTAGATCACGCATTGGATCTGGCAGTTATAGCCGTTTCTATGCTTGGTGCTTGTGTTGGTTTTCTTTGGTGGAATTCCGCCCCTGCAAAAATCTTTATGGGAGATACGGGTTCTTTAGCGATAGGAACAGCATTGGCGTGTCTAGCTTTAGCAACGAACACACAACTGCTGCTTCCAATCATCGGAGGGATCTTTGTCCTTGAAACAATCTCAGTTGTTGTTCAAATTATCGGCTATCGATGGATGAACAAAAGAAGGATTTTCCGGATGGCTCCATTTCATCACCACTTTGAGCTTTTAGGTTGGCCAGAAACTACCGTCATAGTTCGATTTTGGATTATCAGTGGTTTTTGTGTGGCAATCGCACTGGGAATCTTTTATGCAGACTTCGTTGAAATCGCCGACTTTAGAGGTGCAGAGCTCCCATGAAGCGAGAAATTATTTTGGAAGACACAACTGTAGGGATATTCGGACTTGGAGAAACTGGGCTAGCAATTGTGGATTTTCTTAAAGCGAAAAATATTTCAACACTTCTCTTTGATGATAATCCTTCGAGTAGCGCGAAAGCGTTCGTTAAGAATCTAGGACTAGAGATTCATCTAACAAATACGGAATCAGATTTGAGTCGATTAATACAGACTATGGATATTTTTATACCAACTCCTGGCTTACCAGATAGTCACTGGATCTATAAGTACATTAATCAGTTCGGCATTCCCACTCACAGCGAATTTGACTTAGCGGCACAATTTGATGATCGACCGCTAATAGCAATTACTGGGACGAATGGGAAAACGACTGTCACTATGATGGTGAAAGAGATGCTTCTATCAAGCGGAATAAAGGCAGAGGCAGTAGGGAATACTGACATCCCTTTAATAAGAGCTATCCAAGACCCATCAATTGAAAAATTTGTTGTTGAAGCTTCGTCGTTCCGATTAGCTCACTCATCCTGTTTTTTTCCAGAAGTCTCAGTTTGGCTAAATTTCTCTCCTGATCATTTAGATGTTCATGAAAACCTTAAGACTTACGAAAACGCAAAAGCTTCAATTTGGAAACATCATACGAGGAGAAATGTTGCTATAGGTAACGCTGAAGATGAAGTTGTTATGGATCACATCCCGAAGGAAGGGGTTGTAAAAACTTTCGGAAGAGATTCAGGTGATAACAAAGTGACTGACGGTTATCTAACCGTTAATAACGAAAAGCTAATAAAAGTATCTGAGTTGCAACGGACTTCACGGCATGACATTTTGAATGCTTTAGCTGCTGCAACTGTAGCTATGGATTCTGGAGCTGAAATTAATGCAATTAAAAAAGTTTTAGCTGAGTTTAAAGGTTTGCCTCACCGAATCGCCTTGATAGGAGAGCGAGAAGGAGTTAGCTGGTATAACGACAGTAAGTCAACAACGCCTCATTCGGTTCTAGCTGCGGTATCTGGTTTTGAGAATGTGATATTGTTAGCAGGCGGCCGGAATAAAGGACTTGATCTTAACGTCCTGACTCCAGTGCAAGAACATGTGAAACACCTTGTTGCTATTGGTGAAGCAGCGGATGAGATTGCACAAGTTTTTCAGGAAATTCTTTCCATTTCGAAAGCAAATTCAATGTATGAAGCAGTAGAGATTGCCCTCGAATGCAGCGACAAAGGAGATGTCGTTCTCCTGTCACCAGGATGCACATCATTTGACTGGTATGGCAGCTACGTTGAGCGCGGGGAAGATTTTGAAAGGATTGTTCAATCTTTGATAGGGGTTAAAATTGGCAATAACTAACCCTCCTCATCAAACAGGTTTCGGTCAAAGTTTGAGAAGTGCACTATTCGTAACATTGAAATCACCTCAGAAAAGTTACAAAAGTAAGCTTTCTTTTTGGACGCCTTTGAACATTAGAATTGTTGCTGTGGTGGTCACGCTCAACCTTTTCGGTTTAGCAATGGTATTGTCAGCTGGCTCAGTTGTCGCTAGTCAGGAAGGACTAAGCGAATTCTCTTACTTCTATAAACAAGGTATGTGGTTTTCCATTGGACTTGCTGTGCTTTACGCATGTTCAAAATTTGACTATAGAAAACTTCAACCTTTAGTTCCGTTGCTTCTGGGACTTACGTATTTTATGTTTTTCCTCCTGTTTACACCGCTAGGCGTTGAAGGGGGCGGAGCTACACGGTGGTTAGCGGTACCTGGAGGCACATTTCAGCCATCTGAAATGCTCAAGTTAGTCATGATTCTCTTTACGGCAAAACACCTTTCAGAATATGAGAAAAATCTTAATAGTCCTCGAGCATACCGAGACCCGATCTTGGTTCTTGTCCCAGCAATGCTATTGCTATTTAGTCAGCCAGATTACGGGACGATGTGTTTGGTTGCTTTCTTAGTTGCAATATTGCTGTTTCTCGGTGGCATGCCTTTAGGTAAGTTTTTAACTATTGGAGCGGGTAGTTCCCTTTTGGTTGTTGGCGGGGCAATAGCGGCTCCATACCGAAGGCAAAGACTTCTAGCTATTCTGGACCTTGAAGGTGATTCACTTAATACAGGGTGGCAAACCTTGCAATCTCTTACTGGGATAAGCAATGGAGGTCTTTTAGGTGTGGGGCCAGGAGCTAGTAAGTCAAAGTGGTGGACACCGGAGACACATACTGATTTTATTTTTACAATTATTGCTGAGGAAATGGGTCTCGTAGGATCTTTACTAGTTCTTTCATTGTTCGTCGCATTTGTTGTGCTTGGGGTTCGTGTAGCTGTGGGTGCTTCCAACGCTTCAGATAAATTTGGTTATCTTCTCGCTATGGGTATCACGATATGGTTCGTTGTTCAGGCTTTTGTCAACATCGGAGTAACAATTGGAAGGCTACCAAACACTGGTCTTCCGCTTCCCTTTGTTTCTTACGGAGGGAGTTCATTGCTGGTAGGGATGGCAGCAGTCGGTATTCTTCTGAATATCTCACGCCAAAGAGTCAAATGAAAAATTGTTTTGCTGTTATTGCCGGTGGGGGAACAGCCGGGCACCTACATCCTGGTTTAGCAGTAGCAAATTCTTTAGTAGAGGAAGGCGTTGCTAGGGAGAGCATTATCTTTCTCGGAAGTGAAAGGGAAATTGATCAAAGACTTGTATCCGCTGAAAATTTTGAATTAATACCACTTCGAGGTGCTGGAATTCAAAAAAGACACCCAATAGCCATTCTGAAAACATTCTTCCTGCTTGCCAATGCGACCTACTCAGCTATCAGAATTTTCAGCTCAAGAAAACCAAAAATAATACTTGCATTAGGTGGTTATGCATCGGTACCAGGTGCTCTCGCTGGTTTAATAACAAGGGTTCCAGTAGTGCTCCATGAACAAAATGCAGTAGCTGGTCGCGCTAACAAACTAATTAGCAAATGGGCTAAAAAATCAGCAATTTCTTACGCCGGTACGGATTTAAAGAAGAAAATATTAACTGGTAACCCAGTGCGACGAGAAATAAGCGAAACCCAAAGAGGAGATAAATCAGCTGATCAAAATAAATTAGGTATACCAAATGAGAACTTACTAGTAGTGGTTACGGGAGGTTCACTCGGGGCGAGGAGAATTAACGAAGCTACAATCGATGCCCTTCGTAATTTTGTAGAAATTGAAAAACTTAGTGTTTATCACATCGTCGGGCGAAGAGATTGGGAGATACTTGATATTCCAGACCAGATTGAATCAGTTGATTATAAAAGTATCGAATACGAAACTGATATGCCTACGGTATTGAACGCAGCTGACTTAATTGTTTCTCGAGCCGGTGGTTCAATAACTGCTGAAATATCAGTTATAGGAATACCAGCTATACTTGTTCCGCTTCCTCATGCCCCAGGCGATCACCAACGAAAAAATGCTGAGTCGTTAGTTGATGCTGGCGCAGCAGTGATGATTAATGACAATGAGTGCACAGGAATGCATCTCGCAAATGTGGTTAAGGGGCTAATTGATAATCCGGTGGAATTAGAAAAAATGGCTAGTGAGAGTAGAAAAGTAGGTAATCGGGACGCATCAAAATTGTTAGCTACAGTATTGCTGGAGGAAGCACGTTGACGGCTAGAAAATTATCCCTAACGGAACCCAAGGATATTCATGTTGTTGGTATAGGTGGGGCCGGTATGCGGTCAATCGCTTTGGTTCTGTCTGGGATGGGACATAGGGTGAGTGGGAGTGACCTCAAATACTCGCCAGGGCTTGAACGGCTCAAGAGTGAAGGTATAGAGATCTTTATCGGTCATTCAGAAAGCAATCTGCAAAACGCATCTATCCTGACTAAATCTACGGCCATACCTGAAGGAAACGTTGAAGTTCAAGAAGCGAAAAGAAAAGACATAGATATAGCTAGTCGAGCTCAAATCTTAGCAGCGATAAGTCAAACTAAGAATACAATTGCAGTAGCTGGAACACATGGTAAAACGACAACGTCTTCCATGCTTTCACTCGCTTTAGCTGAAGCCGGAGTAAACCCGTCCTTTCTAATAGGTGGAGAAGTTAATGAAATTGGATGTGGGGCGCTTTGGGATAAAGATTCAAAATTCCTCGTTGTGGAAGCTGATGAATCGGATGGGACTTTCCTTGAAGTGGAAGCAGAATTTTCTATTGTTACTAGTGTCGAATCAGATCACCTTTCTTATTACGGTACTACTGAAAAACTTCGAGATGCATTTAAGCAATTTGTTTCAGGTACTAAGAAGAAGACCTATATCTGTGATGAAGATGTTGGGACAAGATATCTGTTAGATCACGAGAATGTAGTGACCTACGGAACTGGTCTGGAATCAGACTATAGCCTCCAGTCATACACGGGCGGCAGGTTCTCCTCTTCGTTTGAAATTGTGGGGCCTGAAACTAATCTTGGACGTTTTGCTCTCGCTAGCCCTGGTTTACACAACGCTTTAAATGCAACTGCTGCAGTAGCATTCGGGATAGATATAGGACTCCCAGTTGAAGATCTACGGCGGGGTATATCACATTTTGCTGGGGTAGCAAGAAGGTTCCAATTTCGGGGTGAGGCAAATGGAATTGCTTACATCGATGACTATGCGCACCTTCCTAGCGAAGTAAAAGCTGCTCTAAAAGCTGCAAGCGAAGGAGAGTGGGGTCGAATTGTCGCTGTATTCCAACCTCACCGCTACACAAGAACATATGAATTAGCAGACGCATTTTCTGATTGTTTCGAGCACGCTGACGAAGTGATCATCACTGGAATATATCCTTCAGGGGAAAAACCAATTCCTGGTGTGACTGGAAGGCTGATTGCAGATTCCGTGAAAGCTAAAGGCTACGCAAAACCAGTTCACTATTGTGAACACCGTCAAGAAATAATTGAATTACTCCACGAAAATCTAGGACAAGGAGATCTATGTATAACTTTAGGGGCAGGAGATTTAACAAGTCTTCCAAATGAAATGATGGAGGCCTAACGGGAATGACTACGTTTTGGAATCAAGTAGCAAACGATATTGATACCTTGTTAGCCCGTAAAGCTGTAGTGGAGAATTTTAACATTGGCCAACTGACTACTTATAGGACAATGGGGAAGTGTTCGCTTTATGTGGAAGCGAATAACGAAACAGAGCTGCTATTTGTTTCCTCTGTTATACAAAAAACTGGGATAAAAGTTGCCTTAATAGGGAATGGCTCAAATCTTCTAATTGCAGATAGTGGCTTTGATGGGCTTGTGATCAGTCTTGGGCGTGAATTTGAAGAAATAGAGATACGTGAGAATTTCGTAGAAGTCGGAGCTGCTGTGCAGTTGCCTGTTCTTGCGCGCAAAACTGTTTCTGTTGGACTGACTGGATTTGAGTGGGCAGTTGGTGTTCCTGGAACGATAGGCGGGGCAGTAAAGATGAACGCTGGCGGCCATGGATCTGATATGAATGAGAGTATTAAGAGCGCTGAAATTATTAATTTATTCAGTGGTCAAAAATCACTACTTACCCTGAATGAATTAGATTTTGGGTACCGTGCATCCTCTGTTAAACCGCATGAGATTGTTGTTCGTGCAACTCTTGATTTGCAAGAGGGAGTTAAGTCAGTTTCAGAGGAGAAGATAAAGGAAATAGTTCGGTGGCGTCTTGAGCATCAACCAGGTGGCCAGAATGCAGGTTCGGTTTTTACTAATCCGGATAATCAATCGGCTGGACAATTGATTGAAGAAACAGGCAGTAAAGGATTGAGGATCGGAACTGCTGAGATCTCAGGAAAACACGCTAATTTCATACAGGTAGACCCTGAAGGGAATGCAGCAGATGTTCATGCCCTCATGAAAGAAGTAAGAAGAAGAGTATTTGAGGAATTTGGAATTGAACTCCAAATAGAAACAAAGTTAGTTGGTTTCGATTAATGGCTGATATGGATCCACGTATCCAAGAGCGAAGAATAGAGATACTCCGAGCTAAGGGGAAAAAGAGATTACGAATTGTTCTCTTAGTGGTCTCACTATTATTACTTACTCTTGGGGGAGTGATAGTAACGAAAAGTTCACTTCTCGATGTTGATCAAATAGTCATTAGCGGAGCCGATGGTGAACTAGCAGTTCTTGTTGTTGAGCAATCAAATATACAAAAGTCTACACCTTTACTTGAGGTTAATGGTAGTGACGCTATAAGAGGTATTGAAAAAATACCACAAATAAAAACAGCAAGGATAAGCAAGTCATTCAATGGGACTTTGACAATCACTGTGACCAAGAGAACACCTGTCGTAGCTTCTAATGATGGAAGTTCTTGGGTGCTTCTAGACGAAGAAGGAAGGGTAGTAGACCGGGTTCTAGAACTACCATTTGGCTACCCCGTAGTTGATGGCCTCAACGAGTCCCCTCAGATGGGCGAATGGGTCTCTGATCAGGCATTACCCGCCATTGAGCTAGCTATGAATCTCCCCCCGATCCTTGCGGCAAACATTGCATCTGTGCAAATCGGAGAGATGTTAGAGCTTAATTTATTCGGAGAAGGAAAAGTTCTTTTTGGTGATGGAAATAATCAAAATGAAAAGATATTAGCGGTAGCAACGATTCTCGAAAAAGCCGATCTAAAGAATCTTGTGCATATTGATGTTCGAGCTCCTAAGAATCCAGTGTTGTGTCGTTCCGCCGAATGCTCATACGCTTCATAAGGTATTGATTAACGATCAATACGGAGCGTGATTTGGTGACAAAAAATACCTTCACACTTGACCTAGTGTTTGTGAACAAACGAGTTGATCACAAACTAAATCCATAAGGAGAAAAAAATGGAGAATCCCCACAATTATCTAGCAGTAATCAAAGTTGTTGGTGTCGGCGGAGGCGGAGTTAATGCTGTAAACAGGATGATTGACGCTGGACTTAGAGGAGTCGAATTTCAAGCAATAAATACTGATGCTCAAGCCCTTCTTCTTTCAGATGCAGAAGTAAAAATTGATATAGGCCGCGAACTTACTCGAGGTTTAGGGGCTGGATCTGACCCAGAAATTGGTCGACAAGCAGCAGAAGACCATAGGCCCGAAATTGAACAGGCACTTTCAGGCGCCGACATGGTATTTATCACTGCCGGAGAAGGTGGAGGAACAGGAACAGGTGCCGCACCGATAGTTGCAGATATTGCAAAGGGCCTAGGGGCGCTTACTATTGCTGTCGTCACTAGACCATTCGGTTTCGAAGGAAGACGTCGTGCTGTTCAAGCAGATCAAGGAATTACTCAACTGCGAGAAAAAGTCGATACTCAGATAGTTATACCTAACGACAGATTGCTCTCAGTTGCTGATGAACAAACAACAATTGTTGACGCTTTTGCGAAAGCAGACGAAGTGCTACTCGATGGCGTCAGAGGGATAACGGAATTAATCACTACACCGGGGCTTATCAACACGGACTTTGCCGATGTAAAAATGATCATGAATGATGCAGGGTCAGCGCTGATGGGAACTGGAGAAGGGAACGGAGAGCAGAGAGCTACAAGTGCAGCTAGAAAAGCTGTTTCAAGCCCTCTTCTTGAATCCCCTATAGATGGAGCGCGAGGAATTCTTCTGTCAATAACTGGGTCCAGTAATTTGACATTAAATGAAGTAAATGAGGCTGCTGAACTTGTTCTAGGGGTAGCTCACCCAGACGCCAACATAATCTTTGGAACAGTTGTAGATGAAGCCATGGGTGACACAGTTAGGGTTACCGTTATTGCAGCCGGATTTGACCGGTGGGAGAGTGGCAGCAGACCTCAAAGTACGAGACTTGGTTCTGACATTCCTGATGTTTTCGGAACCGGAGAAGACATAGAGGAAGAGATTCATGGGGATTTGGATGTCCCAGATTTTCTTCAATAATTTGAAAATCTAAGCCAGAGCAAGAAATTTCCTATATGTACCATGCAGAGCCATCGTGGTCCCATAAATTTGCAAATCATTTAACAGCAAATGTTCTGATAACGGATAAATCGCACGGGGACTTATCCTTAAGCCAGCCCAAAAAGATATTGCATCAGAGGCAAAGAAGTCTCGTTGATGCGCCTTGGGCATATTTGGAACAAATCCATGGAAACTCAGTAATAAAAATTGAATCTGCTGGAGAATTCCAAGGCGCTAAAGGTGACGGATTAATAACATCTAAATTTGAAACACCTTTATCAGTGCAGATTGCAGATTGCGCCCCTATAGCAATTTTTAGCAGAGGAGGAATGTTGGCTGTCGCACATGCAGGATGGAAGGGTATAGCTTCAGGGGTGATTGATAATACTTGTTCTGAGATGAACAATTTGGGAGAGTCGCCTTCAATTGCTGTTGTTGGCCCTTGTATCTATCCTGAGAACTATGAATTTGGCATTAATGACCTCGAATTCCTTCAACGTATCTTTGGTATGAGCGTCAGGTCAGAAACTAGATCTGGTCAACCCTCGCTTGATCTTCCAGAAATGGTCAAGATAGCCCTGAAGAGAAATGGAATAAACGAAATCGCTTTTCTCGGTGGTTGCACTGCTGATTCTCCACAATTTTGGTCGCATAGAGCCAATAAAGATACTGAGCGGCAGGGGATGGTTGCTTGGATCGAGAGCACGACATGAATCCTTCATTTCTTAGTCAACAAATCGCCGAAAGAGTCGGGGCTATTGAAAGTCTCATACATCAGAAAGCTGATAGAGAAGTAGAGCTTATAGCGGTTACAAAAGGATTTACTATCAAGGAAATTGAGGCAGCTAAGAGAGCTGGAATAGTTAATTTTGGTGAAAATTATGCTCAAGAAATGAAAGTGAAAAACCTGGATACCGAAGACGAATGTATTTGGCATTTTATAGGGCAATTGCAAAGCAATAAAGTAAGGCAAATCTGTCACATGGTTCAGGTTTGGCATTCGGTTACTTCAATGAAGTTAGCAAAAGAGATTGAGAAAAGATCTGAATTCTCGGATGTTCTTCTTCAGGTGAACATCGGTAACCACGGGAATAATTTAGGAATAGACCAAAGTGACCTACCAGTTTTTCTAGAGCAGTTGCAAGGAATGAAAATTAACGTTCGCGGGCTAATGACTATGGGAGTTGCTGGAGACCCAGAAAGTACAAGAAAAATCTTTACTTCCCTTCGGCGCCTTGCTGACATTCATGAATTGCCTGACTGTTCAATGGGTATGAGTGGGGATTTAGAGATTGCTCTTGAATGTGGAACAACTATGCTCAGGATAGGAACTGCAATATTCGGGAATAGAAGCGCCTGATTGAAATATCGGTGCGAAAAGTGTTAAGTTTGCAGATAGATTTGAGATTCAGGAGATATTTATGAGTACAATTTTCAAAAAGGCGATGCTTTATCTGGGTCTTGGATCTGATGAAGATTTTATGGGCATGGATCCAATCACTAGCGGAGAACCAGTCCGAACTGAAAAACCGGTTAGCCAGCCAACGAGTGGGGTAAACGTAAGAGCTATACCACCTGGAGAATCAAGTAAATCTGAAAAATCTGGAACGGGAGCCGTTGTTACCATCCCCCCTCCAAAAGTATCAAAACCGCACGTAGTAACCCCTGTAAGGTTCGCGGAAGTTAAAGAAATTTCTGAAGCTGCTAAACGCCGGCAACCGGTAATCGTTAATCTACAGCAAGCTGAGCATGATGTAGCAGTAAGGATCATTGATTTCTGCTCTGGTTTAAAAATGGGAATTGAAGGTTCATTTGAGAAAGCTGGAGCTGATGTATTCCTGCTTACTCCTAAAGACGTTGAAGTCTCAGATGATGAAAAAAAACGACTAGCTGCTTCTGCATCGCGTAATCGCTAGAAACTCAAAATATCCCTACTGAAAGGTCAGGTAGCGAGTACTATTTTTATATGGCTGCTACTGAATCTCAAACTCAACAATTGACCCCGGAAACGATAAAACAAGTAGGATTTACGCGAGTAAGAAGAGGGGGATATGATGCTCAAGAAGTCGATCTCTTCCTTCATCGATTAATTGAAATACTTGAGAGTTCACCGGAACTGTTTTCTCAAAATAACCATGAGAGTTCCGATGGTTTACGTGATCCAGAAGGGGCGGCTCAGCGACTTTTGTCTGCTGCTCAACGAACTGCAGATTCGGTAATTAATGATGCTCGAGAACAAGCAGAACACCTTCTAGCATCAGCTGAAGCTCAGGCTGATAATGTAAAACGTCTTGTGACTGAAGAAGCCCGTCAAATGGCAGAAAAGTCGCAGAGAGAGCTTAAGAAATGCCTTGATTTGCTAACAAAAGAAAAAAGTAGATTAGAACAAAGATGTGAATATCTTGAAGGCCAACTTCAAGCAGGCAAAGACCAACTCCTAGCAACTGTTGAGGAGATAAAATCAACTATCGAGAGTGGGGATCTATCCCTTGACCTCGTAGAGGAAGAATTGAGCCAGCTACCACTAGCAGATGAGCCTGTAGAAGTTGAAGGGGAAACTGAAACTGGAATATCAGCAGTACCTCTAGGGGAAGATTTACTAGATGATGGTGAACTATCAGATGAACTTCTTTCGGTTGGAGAGTTAATGGATTCTCCACCGGAATTAAATCTCGTTCATGATAGAGAAGCCAACGAAGTATGGCTCCAACAAGCTTCACTGGAGGCAGAAGAAGGGTTAGCTGCGATAGAAGCAAACGAAGAATGGGATCAAGGCCCAGATACTGAAGCTATCAACGTCATTGATGGTAGAGAAATTCTTTCCGGTGATCGGTTCTTTGAAGAGCTTAGCGACTCAAACCCTCATGGGAGTTCTTTAGGTGAGACAGATGAATTAACAGATGCAGCAATGAACGAATTTTTTAAAGAGAAACCGAGTAGTTAAGGCTTAATCAATCTCAATTTGAATTAAGATTTGCTCACCATCTACAACACCCTCATGACTCGCTGAACCTGCTGATATTGCGTTCATCTCAATCGATTTAGCTAATACTTGTTCAGAGATGAAGGAACTGAATTCTTCAATCGCATGCGAAGTTTCTTTAGAAGCTTGAATGGTGACATGAATACGATCAGTTAGAACCAATCCTTGGTTTTTCCTTGCTTCCTGGATAGCCCTAACAGAATCTCTCGCCTTTCCTTCCTTTACAAGTTCTTCGGAAATAGAAGTATCTAAAACTACTATTATTTCATTCCCTGGAAGTGAAGCGGCCGTGATGCCCTCGTTAGCGATTAATGATAATTCAAATTCATCGGCTCCAAGGAGGTAATCGCCAACTCGGACCTTACCATCTTCTGCCCATTGCCAATCTCCTGATTTCGCAGCATTAAAAACATTTTGGACGTCTTTCCCAAGACGCGGACCCAGTATTTTGCCATCAGGCTTCATAGAGAATCTCGCATATTCTTCAATGTCCTCACTAAATTCAATTGATTTTATATTGACTTCATCTTTGATTAACGATTCAAAATCTTTCAGAGTTTCAGATCCATTTCCTGCGATAGTGATTTTGTTCAGAGGAAGCCTTACGCGTAAACCACCATCCTCTCGCAACCGCAAAGTAGTGGAAACTACATCGCGGGTTAAGTCCATTGCAGAAACAAGATCGGTGTCAGCAGGAAAATTATCGGGATTTGGCCAATGAGTGCTGTGAACGGAATCGCTACTGGTCAGTCCTAAGAAAACCTCTTCGGCGACCATGGGAAGGAAAGGTGCGCTCAGTCTACATAGAGTCTCTAAAACAGTGAAGAGAGTGTCGTAAGCCGCCTGTTTATCAACATCATCAGATGGTTTCGCTGGAGACCAAAAACGATCACGGCTACGGCGGATATACCAGTTATTCAGTGCATCAATAAATTTTCGAATTTCCGCAGTCGCACCTGGAAGATCGTATCTTTCCATAGAGTCCGTCACCCTTGCAATGAGGTGGGATGTTTTCGCAAGAATATATCGGTCCAAAACATTAGATTGGTCTATGTTCCAAATAGCCCTGTAATTATCAATATTTGCGTAGAGAGTGAAAAAACTATAAGCATTCCAAATTGGGTTTATAACTTGGCGAATGACGTCGTCAATTGCCTGATCACTTATTCTTGAATCCCCACCTCTTACGATTGAAGAAGACATGAAGTACCACCGAAGCGCATCAGAGCCTTGCGATTCAAAAATTTCTGTCGGTTCAGTATAGTTACGAAGCTTTTTGGACAGTTTCATACCGTCTTCTGCTAGAAGAATACCGTGACAAATCACATTCTTGAAGGCAGGTTTATCAAATAGGGCTCCTGCGAGAACATGAAGCGTATAGAACCAGCCTCTCGTTTGGTTGATGTATTCGACTATAAAATCAGCAGGGAAATGGCCTTCAAACCATTCTTTGTTTTCAAATGGGTAGTGAACCTGAGCAAAGGGCATAGAACCAGATTCAAACCAGCAGTCAAGCACTTCGGGAACTCGCCGCATAACTGATTTCCCAGATGGGTCATCCGGATTGGGTCGGGTCAGGTTATCTATAAAAGGTCGATGGAGGTTCGTTGGCCTGATGCCAAAATCATTCTCTATTTCATCCAAGCTTCCATAGACATCAATTCGCGGAAATTCAGGATTATCGCTTTTCCAAACGGGAATTGGAGAACCCCAAAATCGATTTCGGCTAATTGACCAATCACGGGCGCCTTCAAGCCATTTTCCGAAACGGCCGTTCTGGACGTTATCAGGTATCCAGTTGATTTCTTGGTTTAGTTCCACGAGGCGATCACGAATTTGAGTTACTCGGACATACCAAGAAGGAACAGCACGATAGATAATAGGTGTATCGGTCCTCCAACAATGTGGATAATTATGTTCGTAGCTGTCATGACGAATCACACGCCCATCTTCCTTTAATGCCTTCACGATTAAAGGGTTTGCTTCAAAAACATTAAGGCCGGACCATTCTTGAATTTCATTTGAGAAACATCCCTCATCATCAACTGGGACTATTGTCGGTATTCCATTTTCCTCGGCTATTCTCTGATCATCTTCGCCAAAACCAGGGGCGATGTGAACCACGCCAGTGCCCTCATCCATTTCTATAAAATCGGCAGCAATTATCTTAAATGCATTTGGGTCGACATCAAAGAAATAATCAAATAGTGGGGCATAGGTTCTTCCTAGGAGACTGCTACCACTTATTACTTCTAGAAGAGTTATCTCATCAAAATTGTCTTCGTATTTATCGACAGTTTCGCTTCCAAGAATGAATTTTCCTTGCTCAGTTTCAATTATTGAGTAATCTTTGTCAGGGGAAACTGCTAGAGCAAGATTGCTAGGTAGGGTCCAAGGAGTCGTGGTCCACGCAAGTATCCTGACGTGTTCGGACTCACCTGGTTCGGGAACAAGATCAAAAGCGACAGTAATGGCAGGGTCTTGGCGGGGTCTTGTGGCATCATCAAGCCGGATCTCAAAATTTGAGAGAGGTGTTTCAGCTCCCCATGAATAGGGAATGACTCGTTGAGATTCATAGACAAGTCCTTTATCCCATAGCTGTTTAAAGGCCCACATCACAGATTCCATGTAATCGAGATCCATGGTTTTATAGTCATTTTCAAAATCAACCCAACGAGCTTGTCTAGTTACAACTTTCTCCCACTCATCTGTGTACTTCAGCACTGACTCTTCACAGAATTTATTGAATTTCTCAATGCCGAACTCAGTGATAGCCGCCCTTCCAGAAACTTTGAGTTGTTTTTCGCTTTCCATTTCGGCTGGCAGGCCGTGGCAATCCCAACCAAATCTTCTTTCAACTCTGTTACCTCTCATTGACTGATACCGCGGAATTACATCTTTCACATATCCTGTTAGCAAATGGCCATGATGGGGTAAACCATTTGCAAAGGGTGGACCATCGTAGAAAACAAACTCAGAGTCAATCGGTTTTTCGTCAATGGTTCTTTGGAAAGTCTTTTCTGCACCCCACTTTGAAAGTATCTTCTTTTCGATTTCAGGAAGATTGGGTTTAGATCCGACTTCAGGGTATTCAGATGAATTTTCTTGACTGGTCATAGTGTTTTCCTGGAGAGTTTGTCAGTTAGATGCTACTCCCGATTCGTCTTTAGGTGATGATTCAAACTGACTTAAAATATGAGAAAAGATAGTAAAATTTGAAGGCATTACTGACTATCCCTCAAGTTTTTCTAACTTCCCGATAGAATCCGCCCCTAAAGTTAGTGTTTAATTTTCAACTTCTAGAAAGAAATAAAAAATGGCTCCAGCAAAGAAAACAACAGCCAAGAAGGCTCCAGCAAAGAAAACAACAGCCAAGAAGGCTCCAGCAAAGAAAACAACAGCCAAGAAGGCTCCAGC
>Ga0208277_1000930_pt1 | contig 17305 bp, 8 predicted proteins | sample ETNtaG_5_FD_185782 | JGI IMG/M metagenome (GOLD analysis project Ga0208277, IMG submission 185782) | Marine microbial and viral communities from oxygen minimum zone, Eastern Pacific Ocean - ETNP201406SV205 (SPAdes) (version 2) | ecosystem: Environmental > Aquatic > Marine > Oceanic ...
CTATATCCAAGAAAAACTGACCCAATTTATGGTGGTGTTGGTATTGCTTCTACAACTCCAACAACAATCAGAATGAATGTTGGTATGGCTCCTGTTGGTAAGAGATATGCACATCAGTTTGTTGGAATTGGATCTTATAAGGAATTCCAGTTAACTGTTGATGAAACTTATGCATCTAAGTTCTCTGGTTGGAATGTTGGTGACTTCTTAGTTCTAGATGATATTACTGCATTCTTTAATGGTGATAGAAGGTTATTCCCATTAGCACTTAATGGTGACAGAATCTCATTCTTTGCAAGAGCAAATGCTGGTATTAATTTACAATCTAATTTACTTGTATTTGTTAATGATGTTTTACAAACACCTGGAGAAGGTTATACCTTTACTGGAGGTAGTACTCTTAGATTCACTGAAGCACCTAAGGGTGGTGTTGCTGGATTCACTACTACAGGAGATAAATGTAAACTATTGATGTACACTGGTACTCAATCTATTGACGTTAAGACTGTTGATGTTCTTCCAACTGTTAAAGTTGGTGATGATGTACAACTCTATAGCGACATAGATGTAACCTTTAGTCAAGAAGAACGTCTTGTAATGGATGTTAAGTCTGCAGATACTATTATAACAAATAACTATGCAGGTCAAGGTGTTACACCAGATGAATTATTAGCAAGACCAATTTCTTGGTCTAAGCAAAGTATTGATAAGATTATTGACAATAAATTTATATCTAAGGACAGAGTTTACTATGAACCAATTATTAATCCACAGTCAAATATACTTGAAAATATTGGTGTAAATTCAACATCTGCATTTGTTTGGTCTGTAAGATCTCTATTTGATGATCCTAAGGAAGCAATGTTGGTATTGGATAGTGAAAAGGTACAAATCTTATCACAAGAAGAATCTATTGATGCTAGAGCAACTACAATTATCGGTAGTGGTGCAGTTCAATCTGTTAATATTACTAGTGGTGGTATTGGTTATACTGCAGCACCAACAGTATCAATTCAAAAACCATTTAATGAAGTATTAAGTACTAACGGTGCTACTGCAACTGCTTCTATAACTGCAGGAATAGTTACTGCAATTACTGTTGGTAGTGGTGGAACTGGTTACCTTTATGGTCCTTTAACATCATTAGCAATTAATCAGCAAGGTATAGGATTCCCATTCTTAGAGAATGGAACCAATACATTTGAAAATGCTAAGTTAAAATCTAAGACTGGAATGGGTAGAGGTGCTACTGCTAATATTGAAATTAATACTGTTAACTATCAGATTGGTTCAGTTGCAGTCGTTGAAGGTGGAACAGGTTACCAACCTGGTGATGTATTGTATGTTGATACCTATGATAATGTTGGATTAGGTACTACAAATAGAAGATGGGCATTATCACAAGATATGCAATTTACTGTTGGTGCTATTAGTGGTCCTGAAGTTATGATTGCTCCTCCTTCAAGAAAAATTGAAGAGTCACCTAAGGCAACTTATGAAGGTGATTATGGAATAATTGTTGGTGTTGGTACGACTTCTATTGCAGGTGTTGCATCAACTGGAATAACCTTCGATTTATATATACCTCAGAATTCTAAATTAAAGTCTGGATTCTCTTTAGTACAAAGTGGAATTCAAACTGGATACTTATTTAATATTATAGGATCAGGTGTAAATGGTACGGTTACTACATTAAGAGGAGATAATTCTGTTCTAGGTATAGGAACTACATGTATGGATGCAACTTATGAAGTTGCAGATTACTCTCATACTACTAGGTTCATCCCATCAGAGATAAGTGGTGCTTCGGTTGGTATAGCAACAACAGTTACAACAGTTATTGCTAAGATTTCTAGTTTTGATAATGTTGTTGGATTTGGAACTACATCATTCTATGGAAGTTACACTTGGGGTAAAGTGAACTTCACTGTTAGAATGTCTAATAAACAGGCATTTGAAGCGGTTAATGGAACCAGTCAATCTGGTATTGGAAGCAACCCTGTGATTAAGCGGAGAAATCCACTTAAATATGACGGTTATATTACATAATAAATAAAACATAGCAAAACCTTTACTCGAAAATGGCTGCGATTATAACTGATCAGTTGAGAATTAAGAATGCAAGGTCTTTTATAGACAGAATTCGTTCCTCAACAGATTCATTTTATACCTTTATTGGTCTCCCTAATGCTACGGAGAATAAAACGGATTGGGATACAAGTCCTCCTGCTCCGAGAGATTGTTTCGATGATGAGCATTTTTATTGGGATACAATGATCGCAATGAAAAAGATCTCTGCGGATGACATTAGACCTGTTGTTCGTAAATTGTCTTGGGCATCAGCAACCATTTATGACATGTATAGGCATGATGTTAATAGAAATAATTTATCAGATTCATCAAATAAAACCAGTTTATATTCATCTAACTTTTATATCGTAAACAGCGAATTTCGAGTATACGTCTGTTTAAATAATGGTATAGATCCAGAAAACCCAAATGGTAAACCATCTTTGGATGAACCAAAATTCACTGATTTAGAACCTCGTGTTGCTGGTACTTCTGGTGATGGGTATGTTTGGAAGTATCTTTACACTATTAGTCCTAGTGATATTATTAAGTTTGACTCTCTTAACTTTATTCCTCTTCCTGTAGATTGGGAGACTAATGCTGATTTTACACCTATAAGGAATAATGCAAAAACTAGTGGTCAAATAAAAGTTGCTACTATTGCTAATAGAGGATTCTTAGTTGGTCCTGCTAACACAACATATACAAGAGTTCCAATTAAAGGTGATGGAACTGGTGCAGAATGTACCATTGTTATTAACAACGACTCTAAAGTAGAATCAATTACTATCTCAAATGGTGGTAGTGATTATACTTATGGATCAGTTGATTTGGTTGGAGGTAACGTTCCTGTTGGTAGTACAACTCCAATATTCAATGTTATAATCCCACCTCAAGGTGGACATGGTTATGATATCTACAAAGAATTGGGTGCATCCAATGTTTTGATATTCTCAAGAATTGAGAATGATGATTCAAACCCAGACTTTGTTACAGGAACAAAGGTTGCTAGAATTGGAATTGTTGAAAATCCACAAGCATTTGAATCAACTTCTATCATTACTGACGATAGGGCAAGTGCTCTTCAAGGATTGGTATTGAAGGGTTTATCACCCAATGATGATGATTACAAGACAACAACGTTTGCAAATAACAGTTACGTTACACAACAAGTTGGAACGGGACAAACTGCTGTTGGAAGAGTTGTATCGTATGATAAAACTACAGGTGTTCTTAGATATTGGCAGGATAGATCTTTAGTTGGATTTAATACTGATGGTACTCAAAAAGCATCTCCTACATATGGTTTTAATCTTAATCAATTTACTGGGGAACCAATATCTGGTGGAGAACTTAAAATTACAGGTGGTACAAAAGACTTATACATAGATTCAGGATTCGGATCAGCTGCAAATCCTGGTATAAGTACTGTAATAAATAATAGAACATATTATTTGGGACAGACCTTTATTAAAGGTGTTGCTAACCCTGAGGTAGAAAAATACACTGGTACAGTGCTCTACGTTGATAACAGACCTTCTATTACAAGATCTGCTAACCAGCGAGAAGATATTAAGGTTATTTTGCAATTCTAAGGTAATACAAGACAATTATGGCACAAGAAATTAATCTCAATGTATCGCCTTATTTTGACGACTTTGATGTAAATAAGGATTTTTATAAGGTATTATTTAAACCAGGACTGCCAATTCAGGCAAGAGAACTAACGACGATGCAGTCGATTCTCCAGAATCAGGTGGAGCAAGTTGGTACTCACTTGTTTAAGGAAGGATCTTGTGTAATTCCAGGACAAATTAACTATAATAATACACTTTTCACTGTTGAAGTTGAAACTACATTTCTTGGTATTGATATTAAAAAGTATTGGGATGTTTTAATTAATGAGGTAGTTAGAGGTTCAAATTCTGGTGTAAAAGCTAAGATTGTTCATGCAATGAGCAATGAGTCTGAAAGAGGTTATGTTACATTAATAGTTTCTTATCTTGGACAGGGGATTAATGATAAAGAAGAATTTGATGATGATGAGACTTTATTACTTGATCAAAATATTGTAGAAGAAACTAATAATATATCATTACAAGCAGGACAAGGATGTGCTAAAACTGCTCCTTCAGATGCTTCAAGCGTTGGATCTGCAGTATTTTTATCTGAAGGTGTTTATTTCTTAAGAGGAACTTTTGTAAGGGTTCAGTCTCAAACATTAATATTAGATTCACGTAGCGATACACCAACATATAGAGTTGGATTGCAAATATCTGAAAGGGTAATATCTTCAAGTGAAGATCCATCTCTTACTGATAATGCAAAAGGTTTTAATAACTTTGCTGCTCCTGGTGCTGATAGACTACAGGTAACAGCAAGATTAGTTAAAAAGTCACTAGATTCTGAGAAGAATGAGAACTTTGTTGAATTACTAATTGTCCGTGGTGGATCAATATCTCATATTGACGATAAGATTAAGTATAATGAACTTGGAGAAGAATTAGCAAGACGTACATATAGTCATACTGGTGATTTCTATGTAAAACCATTCCAAATTGCAGCAAAAGAGTCTTTAAATGATAAGCAAGGAAATAATGGTGTATTTAATGCAAATCAATTAACATATAGTAATAACACTCCAAGTAAAGATTTAGGAACCTATAAGATATCTCCAGGTAAAGCATTTATCAAAGGATTTGAAGTTCCTGTAAGAAATGTTGTATATCTTGATTTTGAAAAGACAAGAACAAAGAAAACTTTAAAGGATCAAGCAGTAAACTACTTTACTGGTCCGACTTTAACTGTTAATAGGGCATATGGTGCTCCAAGAATTGGATTTACTACAACTTCAAATATTAGTCTTAGAGATTCCAGAATTGGTGCAGTAGGTCATGTAGCTGCTGGTAAAGAGATTGGTGTTGCAAGAGTTTATGATTATGCACTAGAATCTGGATCATATTCTGCAGCAATACCAGCAACAAACGAATGGGATGCTACTTTATACGATATACAAACATATACAGAACTTACAGTAAACCAAGCAGTAACTTTATCTTTACCAACATTTATTAAGGGTAAAGCAAGTGGTGCTACTGCTCACTTAAGATTTGCTACTACAACTGGTATTGTTACTGCATATAACTCAGTTGGTTCATTCACTCCAGGTGAAAAACTAATATTCAATGGTATTGATGACAATAGAATTGCTATTGGTGTAACTGCATATTCAATATCAGATGTAAAATCTATTAATAGTTCAGTTGGTGTTGGTACATATAACGCTGATGTTAAAAATTCTACCAAAATTAATTTTGGATCATGTCAAATTGCTCCTAAAATTGGTACAGCACCTGGTTTATCTACGGTTACAAGTACAGGTATTTCATTCTTCCAGAAGATAAAGAAGGGTGATCTTGTATCTTATACTAACCCAGCAGTTAATACTGGTGCATCTCCAGTTAGATCTTTTGGTATTGTTGATTCTATTGTTAATGCCGATGCAATTAGAATTGCTGGTATTACTACTGTAGGTGGTATCTGTGATGGTGGATTACCCACAACACAAACTAATGTAAATGATTTCCAATTAATTGGTAGTAAATTCCAATCTTCTGCTGACAACACCTTATATACACCTCTACCTAAGAAGTGGATCTCAGATGTTGATGTAACAGAATCATCTATTACAATTAGGAAGGAATATGATGTAACTATTACTGCTAATGCTACCAATACAGTTCAGTCTGGTCAGAATGAAACATTCTTACCTTATGATGAAGAACGGTATATATTGGTAAATGATGCTGGTGTTACTGAAGAATTAACTGCAGATAAACTTCGTTTTACTAATGGTGGTAGAGAATTAAGGGTATTTGGATTATCTGCTACTGCTGGATCTGCCAGATTAGTTGCTACACTTCAAAAGATTAATATTAAGAACAAGGTTAAGAACAAGGTTAGAACTAATTCTATTATTGTTGATAAATCCAAATTAGTAACTTCTGGTATTGGAACAACTACTTTAAATGATGGATTATCTCATGGATCTTATGGTTATGGATTAAGAGTTCAGGATAAAGAAATTTGTCTTGGAGAACCTGATGTAACCAAAGTTTATGGTGTATTTGAATCGGGTGCAACTGCTGATCCATTACTACCATCAGTTAGTTTGTTTAATATGAATGGACCAACTGGACGTGTAGATGACTTAATTGTTGGGGAAGAGTTTGTTGGACAAACAACAGGTGCTATAGGTCTGTATATTGAACGTATTAATAGTCAAACTGCATCATTTGTATACTTAAGTGATTTAAGACTTGAATTAAATGAGCAAGTTAATTTTACGGAAAGTGGAATAACAGGTACTATTAATGATTTTGAGCCAGGCGATCCTGACATTAAAGATAGATTTGTTTTAGATAGTGGACAAAGAGAGACTATTTGTGATTATTCTAGATTAGTAAGAAAGACCAATAGTAAAGATCCTCGCAAAAAGTTAAAAATTATTTTTGAATCTGCAGAGTTTGCATCTACAGATGATGGTGATATAACTACGGTTTCTTCTTATGATCAGATTGATTTCTGTGTACTACCTGATATTAAAGAGGGTACAAGGTTAACTGATGTTATTGATATTAGACCTAGAGTAACTAATTTTAATTTAAATTCAACTGGGTTATCTCCATTTGAATATGATGCAAGAGTATTTACTAATGCTACTAACTCTGCAAAGAATATTTTAGCATCTGATGAATCAATTAGAATACAATATTCTTACTACCAACCAAGAATTGATAGATTATATTTGACTAAGGATGGTGACTTCCAGTTAATCAAAGGTATTCCTGCAGATGATCCTTTACCCCCAATTCCTATTGAGGATGCATTGGAAGTTGCAACATGTAAACTTCCACCATATATCTGTAATGCTGAGAATGTAGAGATACTTCTTAAGTCTCATAAGAGATACAGAATGCAAGATATTGCATTATTGGAGAATCGAATTCAGAACTTAGAGTACTACACTGCACTCTCTCTTCTAGAATCTAATACAGAAAGTCTGTTTATTCCTGATAATGCAGGTTTAACTAGATTTAAGTCTGGTATCTATGTTGATAACTTTAGTGGAACAGCGACTCAGTTAAAACCAGGTAAGGTAACTAACAGTGTTGACCCAGTAAACTTAGAATTAAGACCAACACACTATACAACTGAAGTTGATATGCTAATTGGTTCTAAGTCCTTAATTGGAATTGGAACAACAGCAAGTGCTACTGCAGATCCTAGATTTGTTACTGATTTAGTTGGATCTGGTATTAGAAGAACAGGACAGTTATTAACACTTGATTATGATTCACAACCTGAAATTAAACAGGTTTATGCTACTAGAGTTGAAAATGTTACTCCATATCTTGTAACAACTTACACTGGTAATATTCAACTATTCCCATCATCTGATATTTGGATTGATCAGGTTAGATTAGCACCTCAGAGAATAGAGGTTGATAACTATACTCAAACACGTAGACAATTAGAATTTGATGGTTATGATCCACAGTCTGGTTTAGGACCAGTTAGATGGGGTGCATGGAACACTGCATGGACAGGATCTAGTGCTACTACAAATGCATCAACAATACAAACTGGATCATCATCTAGAAATAATGGTAGTGCAATTGTAACTACAAATAACTTCCAGACTACAACTACAACCACAACCACTAGAACTGGTACTTCAACTAGAGGTGGTAATAGATTAAGAATTAGTGAGCAAACTGACGTTGTAAATGAAGGTGATAAGGTAGTAAGTACCTCAATTATTGCATTCATGAGGTCTAGGAATATTGAATTTACTGGACGTAAGTTTAAACCATTAACAAGACTTTATGGATTCTTTGATGGACAGGATGTAAACGCATTTGTCATACCTAAACTTTTAGAAATTAGGATGATTAGTGGTACATTCCAAGTTGGTGAATTAATTACAGGAACAATGGCAACAGGTGCTGTTACAGGCACTAGTCAATCTACTCCTAGGATAACATTTAGAGTTGCTCAGTCTAATCATAAACTGGGACCAATCTCTGCACCAACAGATTTATATACAACTAGTCCTTATGATGATTTGTATACTATTCCTGAAACATACTCAAGTTCTTCGGTTCTACTTAACGTAGATACTGTATCTTTAGCAGATAATACTCAAGGTCTATATTCTGGATGGTTGAGAACAGGAATGAGATTACGTGGTGCTAATGGTGAAGCAGAAATTACAGATGTAAGATTGTTCTCTGACCAAGTTGGAACAATCCTTGGATCATTCTATATTCCAGATCCAAATACTCCATCTAATCCATCGTTTGAAGTAGGAATTAAGATATTCAGATTAACAAGTAGTTCTACTAATAGTACTATTGGTGGAATGACAGGAACTTCTGGTGAAGAGCAATACTTTGCTCAAGGTACTCTCAACAATATGCAAGAAACAATCAGGTCTACAAGAAGACCTAGATTTGATATTGTTGCTGCTACTGAATCCAGACCCGCAACAGAAGTTACATCGACACAACAAGTAACGACAAGCACACAAACTAGTGTAGTGCCGTTGCCTCCACCCCCTCCACCTCCACCACCACCCCCAGATCCCCCAAGACCTATTCCACAGGTTCCACCAAGAGATCCCCCAAGACCAAGTGGTGGTTTAACAACTACTCAAGCAGCGATAGCAAGGTTTGAGGCAAGGAGAGCAGCTCAGCGTACTCCTCCTGTCCCTCCAAGACCGCCAAGACCTCCACGTCCACCTGATCCCCCTGTTCCACCTCCACGTCCTGCGAGGGGTGGTAAAGATCCATTAGCTCAATCATTCTCAGTGCAGAATGGTGGTGGATTATTCGTTACTGAAATTGAAGTATATTTCAGAACAAAAGATCCACTTCTACCTGTAACGGTCCAATTAAGACCAATGATTGCTGGTGTACCTTCGGAAGAGGTATATCCATTTGGTGAGGTAATTGTCGAACCTGCGGATATTATCGAATCAGTAGATGGTGGAACACCAACTACTATTGTCTTCCCATCACCAGTTTACTTACAACCTGGAACTGATCATTCAGTCGTTCTACTATCACAGTCTAACGAATATACTGTTTGGATTTCTAGGATGGGTGAAGTTGATGTTAGTACTTTATTACAACCAGAATCAAGGCAAGTAATTGTGTCTGCACAACCAATGCTTGGTTCTCTATTCAAGTCACAGAACGGATCTACATGGAACCCAAGTCAGTATGAAGATCTTAAATTTACACTTTATGGTGCTAAGTTTAAAGAGCAATCTGGAACAGTATCCTTCTTCAACCCAGAATTAGCAAAAGGTAACAAACAAATTGCTACTTTAGTTAATGATGCGTTTGAGTTCAACTCTAAGAAGTTACTTGTATCCACTAACGATATTGTAAACACATCTGGATTGGTTCTAGGTAATACAATCATTCAAAAGAATGGTAATGCTCAAGCGGATTATGTTGGTGCTGGTGGTTCTGCCACAGGCGATTTAAGCATAATTAATGCTGGTATTGGTTATACACCTTCAGATGGTAATCAATTTACATTCTCTAATGTTGCATTAGCATCCTTTAGTGGAATTGGTAAGAACGCAACTGCTGATATTACTGTTGGTGCTGCTAGTGGTTCAAATGGAGTTGCAATTGCTGCAACCATTAACTCTGGTGGTACTGGGTATCAAGTTGGTGACGTTTTGACAGTCCCTACAATTGGTAATGATCAGTTGGGTAGAAATATGCAACTATCATTGGGTGCTATTACTGGAACTAATGAATTAGTTTTAGATAATGTTCAAGGTGATTTTGAGATTAGTTCTACAAAACCATTACAATTTATCAGTCCAAGTGCTGGAATTACCACTATGGTATCCGTTGGATTTGGATCAGATGTTGTAATTAGTGACTATGCTTTAAATTCCTTAGAAGAAGATGGAATGCATATTAAAGTGAACCATAAGAACCACGGTATGCATGAAGGAATTAATAGAGTCGTTATTAGTAACGTTCTAACAGATTCTAAACCAACTACATTATCTGCAGAGTATTCAAACTCTAGTTCTGCTGCTATTGGTATTGCTAATACTACAGGATTTGAAACCTTTGAGAATGTTGGCGTTGCTGCTACCAATCCTGGTTACATTCAGATTAATGATGAGATTATCTCTTACACTGGAATTTCTGCTGGACAGTTAACTGGAATTACTAGATCTATTGATCAAACAACTCCATTTACATATCCTGTTAAGACTCCTGTACAGAAGTATGAGGTTAATGGTGTCTCCTTGAGACGTATTAATAAGACCCATACATTACAGGATGCAACACCTGCAAGATCTATAACTCTTGATTCTTATTATTTGAAACTTGATATGTCTGCTACCAATGGTACTGATAGAAGTACTGGTATTGGATTCCCCAAACTATTCATTAATGAGTCTAAGTCTGCTGGTGGTGCAGAAATTAATGCAACACAGAACATTCAATTTGAAGCAGTTAAACCTATTGTTCAGACTATGGTATTACCAAATACCTCAGTTAAAGCTGAATTAAAGAGTACTACTGCACAAAGTATTGATGGACCTGAGTCTTCATTCGTTGAGACTGAAACTGTTCCTATCAATATGGATGAGGATACATTCCTTGATTCACCAAGGATGATTGCTTCAAGAGTTAATGAACTCCAGCAATTGGATACTCGTCCAGGTAATAAGTCGATGGAAGTGATATTCACTTTATCAACTGCTGATAGTGATATATCTCCAGTTATTGACTTAGACAGAGTTGGTATGGTACTTATTAGTAATAGGGTTAACCAACCAATTAGTGATTATGCAAGTGATTCTAGAGCTTCTACAATAACAGAAGATCCAACAGCATTCATTTATGCAAATAAACCAATTGCATTGGAGAATTCTGGTACTTCTATTAAGGTTCTTTTAGCTGCTTATTTAAACACATTTAGTGATATTAGAGCATTCTATTCAATATCTGATGATGTTGAATCTGATCCAATATATTATCCATTCCCTGGATATGGTAACTTTGACGTTAACGGTAATATCATTGATATTGCTAAAAACAGTGGTCTCCCAGATAAGAAACTTCCTAAGACAGATGTACTGGCACATGGAAGTGATGACATTCCATTTAGTGATTATGAATTTACCATAGATAATTTACCTGAGTTTAGATACTTCAGCATTAAGATTGTTGGAACATCTACAAATCAGGCATATCCTCCAAGGATAAGAGACTTGAGGGCAATTGCATTAGCATAATATGGAACAACGTTTTCTGAAGGTTGAAGGACACAGTTATCTTGTAAGAGATATGGAGTCTAATGCAATCATTAATACTGACAGAAAAGGTCATGCTTCATATGTTGCCCTAAGAAGGTCTAAACAAATTGATGTTGATCGGGTAAATACTCTTGAAGATCAAGTTCAAGAGTTAAAATCCGATCTAGGTGATATTAAATCTATGTTACGACAACTGTTAGAAGAATAAGATGGCAAAACCAACCAGTCGCCAAGGACTAATAGATTATTGTAAAAGGCAATTAGGTGCTCCTGTATTGGAGGTTAATGTTGCTGAAGAGCAGATTGATGATCTGGTGGATGATGCTATTCAATTATTCCACGAACGTCATTTTGATGGTACTACTCAAGCATTTTTAAAGTATCAAATAACTCAGGATGATATAGACAGAGGTACTGTTGAGTATCCTCATGAAGGTGGTAAAGCAGGTATTGCTACAACATCTGTTACTGATAACATTCCTAATCAAGGTAATGTTACTTTTAATTGGTATGAGAATGGTAATTACATAAAAGTTCCACCCTCAGTTATGGGTGTATCAAAGATTTTTAAATTTGAAGGTGGTGGTGGACTTTCTGCTGGAATGTTCAGTATTAAGTATCAGTTATTCTTGAATGACATTTATTATTTGGGATCAACTGAATTATTAACATATTCAATGACCAAGAGTTATCTTGAGGATTTGGATTGGTTATTATCAACACAAAAACAAATAAGATACAATCAAAGAGAAGATAAGTTATATCTTGATATTGATTGGAAGTCTATTGAAGTAGGTACTTATATAATTTTAGATTGTTATAGAGCATTAGATCCTGCAACTTCTGATCAAATATGGAATGATAGATTTTTAAAACCTTATTTGACTGCTTTAATTAAACGTCAATGGGGTGTTAATTTAAGTAAGTTCCAGGGTGTTAAGTTGCCTGGTGGAATTGAAATGAATGGAAGACAAATACAGGATGATGGTCAAAGAGAAATGGATGCCATTATCGAGAAGATGTCTTCTACATACGAATTGCCACCTTTAGATATGATAGGTTAGGAACATGGCACTTAATCCATTCTTCCTTCATGGATCTAAAGGAGAACAAAATCTTGTTCAGGACTTAGTGAATGAACAATTAAAGATGTTTGGTGTGGAAGTTTATTACATACCAAGAACTTATGGTGCAGAGAAAACAGTTATGGAGGAAGTCTCCAGATCTAACTTTGCTAATGCTGTTCCTTTAGAAGCATACGTTGAGACATTTGATGGATATTCTGGAGCAGGAACACTTCTATCTAAGTTTGGTGTTCAAGAGTTAGATGATTTGACATTGATTATCTCTAAAGAGAGGTATGAGGAAGAGATACAAAAACGTATAGAACCAATAAAAGGTATTAAATTAGCAAGTAGACCTAAGGAAGGAGACTTAGTATATTTTCCATTAGGTGATAGGTTATTTGAAATCAAATATGTAGAGCATGAAAAACCATTCTACCAATTACAAAAGAATTATGTCTATGAGTTGAGATGTGAACTATTCATGTATAACGATGAAGAGGTTGATACAGGAATAGACTTTATTGATGATAATGTTGAAGAGGAAGGTTATATACAGTCAATGACTCTTGCTGGAATAGCATCACAAGCAACTGCTGTAACAACGTTAGTTGATGGTGGTGTTCGTAAAGTTATAGTGTCTAGAAGAGGATCTGGATATACTCACCCACCTCAAGTTGCATTTTCTTCTGCTCCTGCTGGAGGTCAAACAACAGTTGGTGTAACATCAATGATATCTGGACTTGTAGATTTCTGTGAACCAAATGCAGATCTATCAAGAGTTCAAGCAGTGAATCTAACAAATCCAGGTGCTGGATATACAGTAGCACCAAGGGTTGGATTTATGACTGATACTGGACGTGGTGCTTATGGTATAACTCAAATTGCTGATGGTGTTTGTGGTATTATTACTATCACTAATGGTGGTGGTGGGTATGTCGGAATACCAACAGTTGCATTTGCACCTGATGGATATAGTGGTATTGGTAGTACAACTATACCAGCGGTAGTTAAAGCAGTTGTATCTGCTGCAGGTTCAGTTACTGCACTTGTTTACGAAGATTGTGGTGGATGGTATACTGATTCACCTGAGATATTAATTGCACCACCAGTACAAACTGGAGGAACTGGTTCATTTAATAGAGGAGAGGATATAGTTGGTACTGCAAGTAGTGCAACGGCACAAGTTAAGACGTGGAATGCTGTAACTAGAGAGTTACGAATAGGTCAGATTGTTGGAACCTTCAAGAAAGGGGAATACATTGTTGGACAAGAAACCTCTACAAGGTTCTGTATAAGCGATCTAAATAGTGATGATCTTCCAGAAACTGGATATCCTCAAAATGCAACTATAGAATCTGAAGCAGATAACTTATTAGATTTTAGCGAAAGTAACCCATTTGGAAATGTATAATTATGTTTGATCATTTTTACCATCAAATTTTTAGAAAAACCGTAATTGGATTCGGTACTCTCTTCAACAATATTACTATTCATAGAGATGGTGATGCTGCTAATGATCCATCTGCGATTATTAAAGTTCCATTGGCATATGGACCTACTCAAAAGTTTTTAGCAAGAATTGAACAACAACCAGATCTGAATAAACCAGTATCTATTAGTTTACCTAGAATGTCCTTTGAATTTACTGGACTTGAGTATGATACTTCTAGAAAGGTTGGTGCAACACAAACATTCGTAACTTCAATAAAAACTGATAAAAAGGATGTTCGTAAGGTCTATATGCCTGTTCCTTACAACATGCAGTTTGAGTTGTCAGTAATGACTCTCTTAAATGATGACGCTTTACAAATCGTAGAGCAAATACTTCCATATTTTCAACCTAACTATACAATTACGGTTGATCTAGTAGATACTATTGGAGAGAAAAAAGATATTCCAATTACCTTAGATCAAGTTGGATTTGAGGACAACTATGAAGGAGATTATAGTACAAGAAGGGTATTATTGTATACTTTAAGCTTTACTGCTAAAACATACTTATTTGGTCCTGTTCCAACTACACCAAAAGATCTTATCAAGAAGGTATCTATTGGTATTACACCTGGAGAAGCAAGTGCAGCATATGGTTCAGGTCGTCAACTTACATATGCTACACCAGTTGCTACCAAGAATTACACTGGAGATGTTATTGCAAACCTTGCAGAAGATGTTCTTGCAACAGCAGTTACTATTCCAGTAGATGATTCTGCAGGATTAGCAGCAAATACATTTATTGATATTAATAATGAGACAATGTATATTACCGACATTACTGGTAATAAACTAACTGTAAAACGTGCTTCTTATAATACAACTGCCATAGAACATGTTCGTGGTAGTGATGTCAAAGGAATTACTAGTGCTGATAATGCACTTATAGAAGCAGGGGATGATTTTGGTTTTAACGGATAATGAAACCAAACTATGTGAAGGGTTATTATCCTAATTTATTATCTTGGAATGAATTTGAGAATATAATAAACATACGTCCATTAATGACACAGGAGAGAGTTCATATACTCACTTCTGATCTAGATATGTCTTGGAAGAATGATGTATGGACAACTAATCCAGGATGTTATCCACCTTCTGTTCTTAAAGAAGCAATTCAAAATTATACTTGTTGGTTTACTGAGATGTCTCGATCTACAGAGACTTTAAATAATGCTACTCATAAACTTGAACAAGAATTTAAATCGGCAGTTGATGCTCATATCTATTCATGTAGAAATCTAGATTATCATCCCTTTGGAATTCATTTTGATAGGAGTGATAATGTTATAGTTCAGTGTGAGGGAACAACTCATTGGAAAATATGGGATGAAGTATCTGATAGGGAGCAATATTCAAAACAAATGGAGATGGATACTGACCCTGTAATAAATACTGTTATGGAACCAGGAGATGCAGTATTCATTCCTGCATATCATCCACACCTAGCAACGACCATGACACCTAGATTATCTGTAAGCTTTGCAATGCCAGTGCCTACTGAACCTTGGGGTGGTATATACCAAGAACGACATTGGGTAAGATTATGACTGATAAATTTAAAGATTTAAACGACACTTTTGATATAGAACCTGCAGTGGAAACTGAGGTTGTAAAGGACAAACCCAAAAGACCAGAACCAGTTGCTAAGAATAAGGATAAGGATATTGAAAAGGATTATGAGTATACTCGTGGTAATCTTTACAGTATTATAGAGAAGGGTCAAGAAGCATTAGATAGTGCTTTAGAGATAGCAGTTGATCAAGGTCAAGCAAGAGCATTTGAGGTTGTTGGTCAACTTATTAAATCTGTTGCTGATACAACAGATAAGTTGGTGGATCTTCAGAAAAAAATTAAAGAGATTGAAGAAGAGAGTCCAAAAGGTCCAACTAATGTAACTAATGCAATGTTCTTTGGTTCAACTGCAGAATTATCTAAGTTGTTGAAAAAGAATAAAGCAGAAGAAAAAGATAAATAGAAAAAACTGCGTTTAAATATGACGAGTTTTGCTATTGATAAAAAATCTCATAAAGATGCTTCTAAGCAATCTAAGATTAGGAATATGACTAAATCGTCTAATCCTAATGAAGTTGCTGTGGCAAAAAGTAAATTAAAATCTAAAATCGAACTTCCTCCCAATCCACAGATTGAAGGTCTTAAGATTGTAGATCTAATTGTTACTGAGATTAATAATGAGGTCTTTGAAGACCACATGAACAAGTCATGTAAAAAGGGTCATTATTATTGCTATACTGATAAAAAGTGTAAAAAGGTTCCTTCTGGATACCATATAGGTGGTAAAGGTCGTCTTGTTCAAGACGAAGATGATGGGGATGAAAATGACACTAATGGTAATGGTGGTGATGGTGGCAATGGTGATGGTGGTGGAATGGGCGAGAACGTAATTCTTCGTACTTGCACTGGTGAAAAATTTGCTGAGATTATTGATCTTATTAGACCTGAAGATGTTATGCCTAAAATGAAGGCAGCAGATCAATGGGTTAATGAAGAAGATACTTATAATCAAGCAAAAAAAGAACTCAAAGCAACTAAAAGGGCAAGAGATCAAAGACATAAGACTATTCATTCAGCTACAGATACCAAAGGTAATGTAGATGTTAATGAGGGTCTTGATGACAAACGACTTGCAAATGTTCAGAAGCAAAAGGCAACTGTTGCTTCAACTGTTCAAAAGTCGCAAGCATCTCAATCAAATTCAAGAGCGGTATTTTCTAAAGCACTTGCTGCAAGGGCAAAGGCAAAAGCAAAGAAAAGAGAGAGAGAAGACATCTCTAAAGAAATAGCTGCTGCTACTCAAAAAGAAGAATCTTTTAAAAAACAATCGGGGGAACTCCAAATGACAGTTGATGAAGCAGTAAGGCTACCATCAGAATTCGGTCACATCGTTATGGTAGGTGTACAATGGCGTGGCAAGATGTATAACATCAGGATGTTCTTCCCTCAAGCAAAAATGCCTTCTAGAGGTGATGTCCAAGATGAGATCATAAAAGTATATCCTGGTGGTAAAGTTGTTTACTTCCAAAGGGATGAACTTCCAAGTAATGAAGCACAATTTGATAATGATAGGAATCCTCTTATTAAGGTAACTAAAGAATCTAAAGAATGTGATTGTAAATGTGGTAAAGTTCCTTGTATAAAGTGTGGTGGAGATCATCATAAGGAAGTAAAAGAAGCAAAGGCAAAGTATGACAATACAAAATCTCCTGATTATGAGAAGAAGAGAAAGGCTCTTGCTAAAAAGCATGGTGGAGAGGAGAACATAAAAGGTCATCCTCAGTATGAGAATCGCTTTGCA
>Ga0208277_1000933_pt1 | contig 17266 bp, 13 predicted proteins | sample ETNtaG_5_FD_185782 | JGI IMG/M metagenome (GOLD analysis project Ga0208277, IMG submission 185782) | Marine microbial and viral communities from oxygen minimum zone, Eastern Pacific Ocean - ETNP201406SV205 (SPAdes) (version 2) | ecosystem: Environmental > Aquatic > Marine > Oceanic ...
CAATGGTAAACAATTGATTATAGAATTATTTGACAAAGGTAGTCCAGCTATACCTCAAAACATTAAACCAAGAAAACTTGACGATATTAAAGCTGGTGGTTTAGGAACATTTTTTATTGGTCAAATAATGGACGAAGTAATATTTAAAACTGCAGCTACTGATTGGGTAAACCACTTAATCTTAAAAAAAAATTATTAAAAAATTTTTTATTGTCCGATAATTGCGCCAACGTTGAAAATTGGCGAGTACATTGCAATCATTAATCCACCGATCATAACACCCATGAATACAATCATAATTGGTTCAATTAAACTAGACATGTTATCAACGGCTGTATCAAATTCTTCCTCATAATAACTTGCAACTGAAGTAAACATTTCATCCAAATTACCTGTTTGTTCTCCAACAGAAATTAACTGACTAAAAGTTGGTGGGAAAGTTGGTTCTTTTAAAAATAACTTAGTTAAAGTATCTCCTGAAAAAACTCCTTTTTTTACATTTTCCAAAGCTAAAGTTACAACATCATTATTACTTACTTGTTTTGCAATATCAATACTTTCTAAAAGGTTTACTCCAGCAGAACTTAGGTTACCCATAATTAATGAAACTCTTGCAATTAAAGATTTTAAAATCATATCTCCAAATACTGGTATTTTTAAAACTCTTTGATGCCACTTATATCTAATTGCTGGAATTTTCGCTGTTGTGTATTTAAATAAACCAAACGCAATTGCAATCACTATAAATGTTATCAGTCCTCCACTGCCTCTCATAAAATTACTTGCTGTCATTATTACTGCTGTAGGAGTTGGTAAAGGAATACCCATACCTTCATACATTTCAGCAAATATAGGAACGACTTTAATTAACATAAAAACCATGACCGTGATTGCGGTAACAAACATCACCGCAGGATACATTAAAGCACTTTTAATTTTCTTTTTAACTTTTTCTCTTTTTTCTAGTGAGTCTACTAATTTAAGCAAGAATACATCAAGTTTACCGCTGGCCTCACCTGCTTTAATCAAGTTGATATAAATATTATCAAATACTTTTGGATATTTTTCAAAACATTTGGATAAAGTTAATCCACCTTCTAAGCTTTTTCTAATATCTTCGACGATGATTTTTAATTCTGGATGTTCCAACTGATCTCTTAACATTCCTAAAACATTAAGAATTGGTAAGCCCGCCTTAACCATAGTAGCAAATTGCTTAGAAAATATAACAACATCTTCTGGTTTTATCTTTTTCTTGAATAAACTAATTCCGCCACCTTCCTTTTTTTTCTTTTCTGCGGCTTTTTTCTTAGTTCTAACTATCTTTGTTATAATTATTTTTTGTTCTTTTAGTTTAAAAGAAGCTTCTTCTTGGCTAAGCGCCTCAACAGTTCCTTCAACATATTTTCCTGCTGAAATACCTTTATATGTATATGTTTCAGAAGACATTAATGATTACTCCATTGATAATACACGGTCGAACTCTCTAAAGTTTAAATCTCCAGATAAAATCATTTCTCGACCCATATCACCCATGGTTCTAAAGCCTTCTTTTTGTGCAATTGCCTTAAGTTCAGGAGTGGTTGCTTTTGCTAAAATAGCTTCTTTAATTGGTTTTGTAACATTAAGCACTTCATAAATACCCATACGCCCTTTGTAACCGCTGTCTTTACATTTAGGGCAACCTTTTCCTCTTAAAACTTTTGCTCTAGATGCTTGTTCAGGTGTAAAACCAAAATCTTCTAAAACTTTTGGAGTTACATCCGGGTCTGGTTCTCTACACTCGCTACAAGTTTTTCTTGCTAACCTTTGCGCTAGTACTAATGTACATGCTGCTGAAATTAAATAATCTGGTGTACCCATATTTTGTAATCTAGTAATTGAACTTGGAGCATCATTTGTGTGTAGGGTGCTAAATACCAAGTGACCTGTAAGTGCAGCTTTTAATCCTATGTCTACTGTTTCTTTATCCCTCATCTCTCCTACTAGAATTATCTCTGGGTCTTGTCTTAGAAATGAACGTAGAGCCGCACCAAAAGATAAACCTATATCATCTTTAATTTGTACTTGCGCTACTCCATCTAATTCATACTCAACTGGATCCTCGGCTGTTAAAATATTTAAGTGTGGTTGAGAAACTTCTTTTAAAATACTATAGAGAGTAGTTGTTTTTCCAGAACCTGTTGGTCCAGTAACTAATATTAACCCTTGTGTTCCGTGGATTGCTTTTCTCAAATTTTTAAGATCATTTTCATCAAAATTCAATTGTTCTAAACTAATATCACCTGCATCTTTATTTAGAACCCTCATTACTATTCTTTCATTATTTGCTGTAGGTAAAATTGAAAGACGAAGATCAACTACTTTGCCATCAATTTTAAATGGTATAGCTCCATCTTGTGGCAATCTCCTTTCTGCAATATCTAGTTTACCCATAATTTTAAATCTTGTAACAACAGCTCCATAGTTAGAGTGTAAAAATTTTGCAAAATGTTCTTGTTCTTGAAGCATCCCATCTAAACGATATCTTACTCTTGATGAAAATCTGTAAGGTTCAATGTGAATATCTGAAACTCCTGATTTAATTGCCTCTGCAACAACAGCTGTTGAAAATTTTATAACTTCTGACTCATTTTCTAATGCTTCTATATCTTCTTCTGGTTTTTCTTCTAAAACTTCAGCATTCTCATCAACATCATAATCAAAAGTTTGTACTTTTTCCTTATTCTTTTTTTGAATAGCTTCAATAGTTGTTTCACCTTCTTTTAAAAGTTTTTGAATAAAATCTGATATTTGTGATACTTTAGCCGCGTGTAATTCAATATCTTTCTTGGTAATAGTTTTTAAGTTTCTCATCAAACTTAATTTTGAACTATCAGAAATTGCTATATGCAATGTTTTACCTTCAATCTTAAAAGGTGCTATAAAATTCATTCTAACATAGTTAGATGGTAAAACTGATTTAATATCATCGGCAATTGCCATTTCAGTTAAATCTACTACTTGTAAAGATTGTTCTTTTACTAAAAGATCTAAAATTTTTTCTTCGTCTGTTAACTTTAATTCAAAAACTGCATCAAGTTGAGATTTGTTTCCTTCAGATGAAGTTTTTTTAATATCAATTAAATCTTTCCCTGAAATTATATCTTGGTCGATAAGTATATTTATCAGGTTTATTTCTGACTCTCTGCTTATATCTATCATTTTACAAAATTCTTGGTGCTATAAATACCAATAGTTCATCTAAGTTATCAGCTTTTGATGTTCCTTTAAAGAGATTGCCTATCACTGGCATATTTCCTAGACCTGGTGTCTGGCCTTTGCTGGTAGCAATAACATTTTTTTTAATTCCACCAATAACCACTATATCTCCATCAGCTACTAGTAATTTAGTTACTATTTCCATTTTATTAATTGGGGGCTCGTCTGACTCTGCCGCTCTATTTGGGGTATCATTATTTACTTTAATGCTTAAAAGTACATTTCCATCACCAATTATGCTTGGTGTAACTTCTAGTTTTAATGCCGCTTCTTTAAATGATGTTGTCGTTGTTCCTTCAGATGTAGTTTGATAAGGAATTTCTTCACCTTGAGTAACCGTTGCAGATTGATTGTCTAGAGTAAATACTTTTGGATTTGAAATTGTTTTACCTAGTCCCAAAGTTTCAAGAGCTGTTATTTCTGCTTTTAATACTCCGCTACCTGTTCTTTTTAAAATACCAATTCCACTAGTTGCTCCCGTTGCAGCAAAGTTTGAAAGACTATCTGTAGCAGATCCAAGTCCTGAAACAGTATTTAAATCTGTTCCAGCAGCAGCGCCTGAAGATCCACCAGTTATACCACCAACAACTTCTGCACCTCTTTGGTAGTATCCACCCAGTCTAGCACCTAAAGCTCTTTCGAAATCTGAATTTGCTTCAACTATAAAAGCTTCAATTAGAACTTGTTTAGTTCTAATATCAATTTCTTTCATTAATTTATCAACTACATCTAGATCTCTTTCTTTTCCTCTTACTATTATTGATCTGGTTGTTTTTTCTTCTGTTACTTGTATTGGTATATAAGAAGTGTCTCCAGATCTTTGGGTAAATAGTTCTTCAATAGTAACTTTAGCTTGCTCTGGTGTTATATAATATAATCTAAATATTTCTGAAATAATTGGCTCAACACTATCTTCTAATTCAACTTTTCGTTTAACTGCTTGAGCTCTATCTGATTTATAATTTTCTTGAGCTGTAAGGTTTTCAGGAGAGTGAACTCTAATTAAATTTGAGCTTACATCAATATCTGAAGCATAATTTTTCATGTCTAATAAAGCCTGAAAAGCTTTGTCCCATGGTACATCAACTAATTCAGCTGAAATCGCACCCGCAACTTCATCTCCAACTAAAATATTTATTTCACCAACTTTGCCCATTAAATTCATAGTTTCTTTAAAGTCTAAATTTTTAAATTTTAGAGTAACTCTTTGTTTTAGTTGAGGGAAACTATCAGGAATTAACAAATAATTTCTTTGAGCCTCTGAAGATATTTTTTTTCTTTTTCCATAAACTTTTTTTCCTGAAGCTGGTTTTGGCCCAAGTTCTAAAGTTTTTTGTATTTCGGCTTTTCCTTGTTTTCTAATATCTTCTTTAATAAGAGGTGTATTGTGTTTAAAGGGCTTGTTTGCACTCTTCATTGTTTGACATCCACTAAGGACAAAAGCAAAAAGCAATAAACCAAAATAATTAATTAATCTTTTAGTATTCATCTGCCTCTCTAATTACATTGTTAAAGTCCAAAATCACAAAAGACTTATCTTCTTTTTCAAAAATTGCCTCATTTAATCTTAAATCAACTAATTTTATTTTTCCCAAGAACTGACCTATGGTGACTGTCACAACTTCTCCTCCTGCGTTAACTAAAGAAATGTAACTATTATCTTTTCCTGAAATCAGGCCAGCAAGTTTAAAGTTATAAAGACTCATTTCATCTTCTTGTTCTTCCTCTGAAATGCTTGCGTCTAATGATCCTGAAGTACCTTCGTTGCCCGCAAAAGGATCATTCAATGGAACATCTTCATCTTCTTGTAACTCATCAGCTATTTCTTTTACACCATCACTTACCTCAGTAGAATGATTATCGGCATAACTAATTGTTAAAAGAAATGAAAAAAATAATATTAATAAAATTTTAAAAAAATTCATTTGGCAATCCTACTATCGTTAGTTCTCCAGATGCAATTATTGATCCATTCTTATCTCCTTGCACAACATTAATCAACTCTTTATCAAAATTTAACATTTTCTTTGATTTTGCTACAGCTCTTTTAAATTTTATATAGCTTAAAAAATTACCTTTTATCTCATAATCAACGGGAATTTTATAATATGAGATTTGATTAGCTTGTAGCAACTCTTCTGCTTGTTGAGCTATTCCTTGCTTTAAAATTGGTTTAGGTTTCTTTTTTTCAATTTTTGAAATCACTAAACCATACGCACCTGCAAATCTGCTGAGGCTCTTATATAGCCCTTCTACTTCTGCTTTGGAGTGAAATAGTCTTGAATTTTTTTTAACTACTGGCTCTAATTCTTTAATTCTCTTTCTAATTTTGATTATATCGTTTTCAAATTTTTGTATTTCTTGTTGTTTTAAAGTTTGATCATCAAATTTTACTTTTCGTTCTTTAACCATTGGATTTAAAATTGCGTAGTAAATAATTATAAAGAGAATTATGGCTCCAAATCCGATACCAAATTTAATTAATGTTTTTTTATCAAAAGCTGCAAACTTTGCTTTAAGATCATCCATTGTAATATTATTTAAGTCCATTATGCCGTCCCTATTATACAGGCTATTATAAAGCCCTTCATATTTCTTGTATTATCGCCGCTATTGGGCAGCATCATACTTGCTAATGATGCTTGAGAAATTAATTTTTTATTATTTAAATTGCTAATTAATTTTAAAATATCCTGATCACTAGCAGCCAAACCTTCAATTATAACTTGATTGCTTCCATTATAATCAATTTTTAAAAACCTAACCCTTTTTGGAACTGCAGAAGCTATTTGAGCCAAAACTCTAAAATTAATTTTTTTATTTGATTTGATTGAGCTACTTAATTCTAAAGATTTATTTAATTTACCAAGATCTTTTGAAAATTTCTGAAGCTCTGCTTCTTTTAATTGGTGGTTCTGCACAACTGTATCATAGTTGCTGATTTTACTATTCAAGGAAGAGATTTGCCAAAATGATAAACCAAACAAAGCAATATAAACAATTGAAACCATTCCTACAATTCCTTTAAATGCAAAATTAGAAAAAGCTTTTGCTTTTTTCTGAGCAATCATAGAATCTCTATTTGGAAGTAAGTTAATATTTTTAACTGCTGTTACAAACTTGTAGTAACCAAAAACATCCAGCTTTCTAAATGCCAAACCTAATACAGTTGAAAAGTAAGATCGGTTTTCCAATTTTACACTTTCTTCTAATTGAGCGGGAACTTTTAAACCGTCTAATGGATCAAATAAATTGAAACCAGTATTAACTAAATTTTTTCTAAAACTTGCAAGATAAGTCTCTACGTTTTGTAAATTTGATGTAACCTTTAAGTTTCTAATTCTTTTTTCATATTTTGTTTCAAAATCTTGCACAGCTTGTTTAACTTGAGTTACATATCTTCGTACTAAAGCATCCATCTCTTCTTGGTTATTAGATTCAATTAAAGTTGTTCTATCTTGTGATCTAATAAAGATGTCTGTTATTATTGGATTATTTTCATATAAAATCATTACATAATTTTCATCTAATCCAAATTCCAAAACTGCTGTTAAATTTGATTCTTCAATTGATCCAGAAATTTGATTTATTTGATCAACTGCAGATTTTAATGCAAAACATTTTACATCAATTATAACTGCGTTTAATCCACCTTTCTTTATAATATCCGTATAACTGTTTATGTCGGCAAGCTTTGAGGCAACAAATAATATATCCATTGTGTTAGCTTTTTCATCTCTATTAATAACTTGATGAAAAATAGAGTAATCATCTAAATTATCAGTTAATTGAACTAAATTTTCCCATAAAGAATCTGATGCGATTGCAGTTTTAAGCTCTTCGTCTGTCATAAGTGGGCTTGTAACCACTCTAATTATTGCACTTGTAACTGGTATAGCGATTGCTGCATTCGTTGTTGAAATTTTAGATTTTTGTAAAGCGATCTGTAATTCTTCAGCAACTTTATCTGGATGCTCTAATACCGTTCCATTTTCCGGTATTCCATCAAATTTGTGAGCATAAAATTTTTCTAAAACCCATTGATTTGATTTATTGCTCGAAATTTGAGCTAATCTAATTTCATTAGCAGATAAATCTACTCCAACTATTTCTTCTCCTTTTGCAGAAGACTTTCCCAATCTGTTTTTAATAAATTTGCTAAAAAAATTTTCTTTTTTTGGTTTTCCTCCCGCTGCAGGTGAAATTTCAGGAGATGCTGGGTCTTTCTTTTTCAATAAGTTTGCAAATAAATTCTTCATATAATGATTTGACTTTATATATATATTAATGAATCTAATTATCTAACTAAATTTCATTCAATTACTAAAATTTAATAGATCAAGCGACTAATTTGGGTCAAAATGTTTATTTGTATATTAGATTTGGCCAATTTATAGTATCAGTATCGATATGTTTGAAAAATTAGAAGAATTAGCAAAAAATAATAAAAAAATTTCAGACTTCCATATTAGGGCTGGATCGCCCTTGGGTTATAGACAAACAGGAGAAATTGTTAAAGTCCCAGAAGTCATTGTTAAAGAGCAAGATTTAAAAGACTTATTATCAATGAACTGTAACGAGGAAGAGTTAGAAAGATTTGAAAAAACTCATGAGTTAGATTCAGCAATAACTTTAAGTGGTTTAAGATTTAGAGCAAATTTTTATAAAACAATTAATGGACCTGCCTGTGTTTGTAGAAGAGTTGAAAGCAAAATTCCAGACATGGAACAGTTTAGTCTTCCACAAGTTTTATATGATATAATTGATATGCATAAAGGCTTGGTTCTAGTTACTGGACCAACTGGATCTGGAAAATCAACAACGCTTGCAGCAATAGTAAATGAAATTAATAAAACAAGAACAGCAAATATTATAACTGTTGAAGATCCTGTTGAATTTATTCATACTGATAATAAAAGTATTGTTTCGCACAGAGAAGTAGGAAAACAAACTCAATCTTTTGCAGCTGCTCTTAAAGCAGCACTTCGTGAAGATCCAGATGTAATTTTAGTTGGAGAGATGAGAGATTTAGAAACTGTTAGTTTAGCACTTACTGCAGCTGAAACGGGACACTTAGTATTTGGAACTTTGCATACTAGTGGTGCGCCAAGTACAATTAATAGAATTATTGATGTGTTTCCACCAGAACAACAAGCTCAAATTAGAGCGCAAATTTCAACATCACTTAAAATGGTGGTGACACAAAGATTATTTAAAACTAAAGACGGTCAAGGAAGATGTGGGGCTTTTGAAGTCATGAAATGTACACCTCCTGTCCAAAACTTAATTCGTGAGGCAAAGATTCACCAAATACCAAGTATCATGCAAACAGCAGTTAGAGATGGAATGATTACTATGGAAAAGTCAATTCAAGATCTTGTTGGCTCAGGAAAAATAGATGCCAGTGCAGCAAAAGCAGAACATTAAAGGTTTCACTCTTTTAGAATTATTAGTTATAGTTGCTATAATTTCAGTACTTGCTGGTATAGGTTTTCCACAATTTAACAAGTGGCAAAGAGATAGGGAAATACGAGTACAAGCAGAAAAAATTACAAATTTATTTACAACAGCAACTACGCAAGTTGAAAGAGGCGCTTATCCTTATGTTAGAATTGAATTTGCAACAACTTCTCCAGGCCAAATTATTGTAAAAGGAATTACCCAGGATCTGTTATCAAAAAAAATTAATGGGCCTACTGATCCAGCTTGTTCTGTGGCTGACTTTACAAATGCTTCTAACTATCAAGTTGATGAAATAGCATCTCATACTTTAAACGATAAAACTTATATTCCAACATTAGCTCCTAAAGCAGGACAAACTTCCGTCGGAAGTGGTGGGGCTATATGTTTTTCTAAAGGTGGAAAATATTTTAAGCAGCATGGAAGTGCTGACTTACAAGGCAATATAGGATTTGATAATAATACTAGTGCACCAACAAACAATTATGTTACGGTTTGTCATTTAAGCAGTAGTAAATGTGACGCTGTTTCCAAGTCTTTTGATGATGATTACCCTACCTATTTAGTAAGATACTCTAGATTTGGGTTGATAACTAAATATAAATGGAACATAAAAACATTAGATTGGAGCAGTCAATAAAAATGAAAAAAATTTCTGAAAAAGGCCTTAGTCTTATCGAAGCACTTGTTTCTACTGCAATAATTGGGATAGGTTTTGTGGCAATTTTTCAGATGGTTCAATATTCTGTTCGATCAATAGACGTCTCTGGAGAAAGAACTAAAGCCACTTATTTAACAGGAATGATTGCAGAAGATTTGTACGCAGACAAAGATCAAGAAAAAGGAAGCGATAAATTTATGGATCTTATTGCAACAACTCCTTGGACTTTAGATCAATGTGATGAAAGTGGTACTGGCGCAATACCTCTTCCTGACTTTGGTGATAACAATGCTTACGACAATAAAGTAGAAAAGTGGAAATCTCGATTATCTAAAAATTACATTAAATGTTCTCCCATAAATACTAGCAATAAAACTGGTCCAACGAATGATAAAAAAAAATTAAATATTTATAAAATTTGCCATACAGGTTGTGATGTAACTTTATCTAAAGCACATGATACAATTTATATGGGAAGATCGGAAGTAAATATGTTAGCTGGTGAAAAAACAAAAATTTTATATTTCCAAATTAAATGATGAAAAAAAAATTAATTAAGATCCAAGGTTTTACTTTAATTGAAATTTTAATCGCGATCGTAATTGTAAGTTTAATGATGGCGGCTATGTTTACATCTTACACTCTTGTAAATAGTACTTATCGACAAGTTACAGATCGGGCTAAAATAAGTCAAGCCGGTAGGGATACTGTTGGTACAATGCTTAGAGAAATAAGAATGGCTGGCTTTAGATATGTTAATGATGATATTGCAGCATCAACACAACATAATCCTATAAGAATTTATAAAGGAACAGGTTTTGGTAGTAGCGGAACTTGTGACAAGATTGAAATAGTTTATGGGGGTGTCAAATACGATGGTACTGCTGCAGTAGGCAATAGATATACATACGAAAGATATAAAATTACATATGAATGCAAACCATCAAAAAAAATAGATGATACAGTTCCAGGTGGAACAACTCCAATAACTGGTTTTGCAATTTTTAAATCAAGAGAAAAATGGAACAGTACATTAAGTCCACCAGCATGGACAGTTGGAAGTGATGATACTTTATATAAAGAAGAGCAAGTTTTAGATTATGTTCAAGATTTAGTATTCATTCCTTATGATGAAAAAGGTAAACCAATGACATCTATTGGTTCATATACACCTTCGGACGATAAAGCTTATGATTTAAGAACGGTAGATATTGGTTTGGTTATTCGTTCTACAAAACCATTTTTTAGACAAGATAAAGCAGGTACGATGGCAAGAAAAATAATTTCTATTGCAACTACAAATTCATCTTCTGCCAGAAATATTGAACAAGTAGATAAATATTTAAGAGATACTATTACAGTAACTGCTAACGCAAGAAATGTAGGGCTTAATTAATGATTAAAAAAAATGAAAAAGGTTTTGCTTTAGTTTTATCATTAGTTCTATTAATGGCTATGACTTTAATGGGAGGAGCCCTAATTGTAATTTCCGCAAGCGATCATAAGAGTAATAATGTGGGTGACGAGTATCAACAAACTTTTTATGTTGCAGAAACAGCGCTATATGAAGGTGAAAAATATGTTTTAAACCAGTATTTAGGACCTCATAAAACAAATGGAGACAGAGATTTAACAAAAAGAAATTTACCAGAAAATCATACAGTTAAATTTGATCCAGATACCTCCAATGTTAAGGATTGTTTTTATAGCTTTGCAGACATAGATAGACCAGAATTTAAAGTACTTTATGGCCCTTCCCCAGCTGATCCAGTCTCAACCACAAAAGAACAGATTAATGAGAGTAAATCTTTTTATAACTTTATTACTGGTAATGGGAGTAGTACTAAAATTGTCGAGGATCCTATTTCAAGTTTAAGCACAAGCAATGACAGAAAAACAAAAATAAAAAATAAGGAAAAAACAAGATTATTGAAGTTTAATTATCAATATTTTATAACACGTGTCGGTTCTGCGCCATTTAAAGGTTATGGTACCAGTATAAAAAAAGATGCAACAGATGCTGGAAACGATGGAATGGCTTATAGAATTTATGGATGTGGAAATTACAACAATGGGGAAATAATAGTGCCCTTGGAAAGCACTTTGATATTGCCTAAATAATGGTGTTTTATAATTTTTAATAGATGATAACAGATTTTATTAATCATATTGGGTTATTGGGAAGATATTAACTTTTTTTTAACTTAAATTTCTTTATAATTTTATTTATAGTAAAAATAATGTTAAAAAAATTTCTCATAAAAACTACAATTATATCAGTTTTATTTTTGCTTAACTTCTCCATAGTAAATGCTAAATGTAAATTTATTACAGATATTGGTAAAAAATATACTAAATCAATTGAAAAAAATTACGGTGCCCTTCCTGAAAATGAAAATGGTTATAATGAATTAGAGGTAGTTGCATCAGAATTTTGTCCCGATGATAACTTTGATGATAATTTTTTAATTAGATATACTTTTATAGATAAAACATTAGCAGCCATACAATTATTTGCAGACAACAGTATTGATAATTCTGCAACTGAAAGCATGAAATTAATGAAGTATGCAAAGAGAGCATATGGTGATTTTGATACTGGTGGCAATCCTGAATTTTATAATAATTTTAATATTTGGGAAAAAGTTCAAAAGTATATCGTTTATAATAGAAGATTAATTGGAGATTTTTGGGAAGAAGAAATTTATATTTCAAATGACAAGTATTATGAACAATTAGTTCAATATGAAAATGAACAAGAGTTGATAGAGCCTTTAGAAAATGAAAATTAATATGAAAAAAATAAAATTAATTTTTATTCAAATATTATTATTTTGTTTAATAACTATTTCTAATTCATTTGGAAAAGCATTACCTCCAGGTTCAGGAGTAGCAGATGTGCCAGCAAACGTTTTAATTCTTTTAGATAAATCAGGAAGTATGGGCGCATCATCTTATAGTGGAGCAAGAGTAAACAAAACTTATCAAATAGCACCTATTTCAAATACAGGAAATGTTATTGTTACAGATAGTACTACATTAAGAGGTGTTGATCATAACAATAATGCTTTAACAAATTTTTATTCATCACAAAATAGTTTTAGAGTGCGTAATAATTCATGTAGTACTTATTATAAATCTCGATATGGATTGTTATACCATAGCAACAAAGTATATTTTCATGGAGCCTATAGATGGTATTATAACAATCTATACGAACTAAATACATCTACTGGCGCATGTAAAAAGATCGAGTCTTTCGGTAATACTGCTACTTTTGGAAGGATGTTGGTATCAAACAACATATTAATTTTTCCTAATTATCAAAATAAAATTTTCTTAAAAGATACAAATTCAAATAGCAAAAAACACTGCGCCACTAGTGGAGATTTGCTTAGATCATTACAAAACTCAAAGTATAATAATAGAATACCTGCAGCAATTGATGCATCGGGTAACTTAGTAATTAAAAGCTATGAGGGTGGAAAAGTTATATTTAGAAAATTTACACTTAGTGGTTCTACTGCTTGTCCAACTATGACTGCAAATGCAACTTACACATTTAATTATGATTATGACTTAAGATATTCTGAAGTAATCGAGGCCCATCCATCAAATGCAAATATTTTTTATTTATTAAATCGTATGGGTAATAAAATATTAAAATATACCTTTAATTCTACAACTTCATATACAAAGAATACTTCTGTAGGAAGAAGAGGAAGTTTATCTGCATCTTATGCACCAACTTCAGCTTCACAAGTTCGTTTTAATAATCCTGAAGATTTTAGAATAGACACTGCTTTAAATAGAATATTTGTTGCAGATACATCTAATTCTGCAATTCAATCTTTCGACTTAGATTTAGATTTTCATGATATGTCAGGTTATTCTACAAGATCTACAAGAATGGCGGGTGCTCATGAAGCAATAAAATCTATTGTAACGGATAGTAGTTTAATATCTTCTGTTAATTTTGGATTTGGATATTGGTCAAGCTCATATACTAGAATAAATTATAATAGAAGGCGTAGCGGGAGAACGCCAGTTAGGTGTAGCACTTTAGTTTCTTCAGGAGTTTTATCACAATGGTCATGGCTTGTTCGATATAATTATTGGTGTAGTCGAGCTACTGTTAGTTATGGGTATACTCGTTGGGGAGGAAATCAAGCTGTTCCTTGTACTAGTCAAAACTGTATAAAAGTAAAAGTAGATAGAAATGGTGCTGCAAAAACATTTACACAAGTTTCAAGAGTAAGGCCTGGAGGAGGAACAGATGCCAATATTTGGGCAACTCAAGCAGACCAATATTATAGACATTTATCTGACAGTCCAATTGATGCTGCTAGTCCCTGCCAAGGATCTTATGTAATTGTTATTGGTGATGGATCCATGTCAAATATCGCAGCTGCTACAACAAAAGTTACAAATCTTCTTAATCAGAAAAAAGTTAAAACGTTTACAGTTGCGTATGGTGGTGGAATAGGTATGGGTGGTATAAGAGCATTTAACGATGTTGCTAAAGCAGGTGGTACCAATAGAGTAATTATTGCAGATACTACCGATCAATTAAAAGCACAATTAAATGCTGCTATTCGATCTGTAATTGCGGAAAAATTATCGTTTACTGCTCCAGCTATTACAGCAACTATTGAAGAAGGTGGATCATTATTCCAGGCGCAATTTAAATATAAACAGAATATGGAATGGGAAGGAGCACTTACAAGAACTGCCATTTCAGGTGAAGGAGTTATAAATGAAAAAGATCCATCAAATTGGAACGCTTCAGAAAAAATGCCAGATCCAAGTGCTAGAAAAATTTGGGGAGTAATACCAGGGACAGATTACACAACGGATTATAATAATTTTGTAGAAAGCAATTATACTTTAATTGATACTATGATGGGTTTATTAGGAAATGCTATAGGAGATTATCATAAAGATACAGCAACAGTTTCTGGGGTTGTAGGTAATACCCGTTGTAGCTCAAAAGGAGATAGTACATCAACCATAGCAGACGGAACAGACGATGACCTTCAAGGTTTAATTAGCTTTGCAAGAGGTCTTGATTATTTTGATTATGATGGAGATTGTAATTTAAATGAGGTTAGAAAGTCTGATGGTAAAAAAGCTTATCTTGGAGATATTTTCCATTCTGAAATGGTGGTTGTTGGCGCTCCAGCAGCTGACACGGCATTTACAGCTCAAAATCAAGAAGCGTATTGGAGATCGATTAATGGTTATGATGCGTGGGCTTCAGGATTACAAGATAGGTCCGAAAGAATTTATGTTGGTGGTAACGATGGAATGATTCATTCCATAGATTCAAAAACTGGAGTTGAAAAATGGGCCTTTATTCCACCGTTTGTCATGTCCAAACTTCCTTTAGTAATTAATACAGGATTAAATAATGATCTTGCCAAAACTAAAGGCGGGACAAATGCAATTTATGGTGTGGACGGTTCTCCTGTTGTTCATGACATGTATTTTAGAAGCCCATATGACACAGCTAAAGCATGGCACACAGTTTTAATTGTACCTTTTGGAAGAGGAGGAAATGGATTTACAGTTCTAGATGTAACAAATCCAGATAAACCTCTCCATTTGTATACCATTTATAATAACCACATCAAAAATAAAGTGATGGTAATGAACCATCTAAATAGTCTGTCAGAATATGAATATATTGATGATACTTACTCATTAGCTGAAACAGAAGAAGGTAACACTGCATTAGATACGTATTTAAACGCTGCAGATAAAGATGCGGCAGATTTGGATAAATGTGATGCGACTGGTAATACCACATGTTATGAGTCAACAACTTGGACCTTCCCAGAACCAGGTATTAAAAAATCTGAATTTATAATTACAATCAATGGTGTTAATATTCCTAACTTTACAGTACAGGCAGGTAGTTCTGGAGGAACACAGATAGTATTGCCTAAAACAGTATCCTATCAAGCGCACGAGGATAGAACTAAATCGCCTGATGATGTTGAAATAAAATTAACTAAATCTGCTATTACAAGGCTAAGTAATAATTTACCTGCAGCTTACGATTACAAGGAATTAGGAGAAACTTGGTCTGCACCAAGAATATTCAGGTTACCAAATAAAGGTGCTGGAGATAATAAAATAGAGGATGATATTTATGTTGCTGTTATGGGAGGTGGCTACGGAGGAAGAGACGATAAAGTTGGATCTGCTTTATTTGTAATTAACTTAGAAGACAGAGTAACTCCTGGTAAACTCGAAAAAGTAATTCCAATTAAAGATGAAAAAAGTTTAAATATTGTAAATTCTGTCCCAGGAACACCTGTTGTTGTTACCGCTGATCAAGCTAGAGGTATTAAGTATAAAGGTGCACTTGTTTATGTAAATGATTTTGAAGGTAAAATAACTAAATTTAATTTAACCAACATGGATAATGATGGTGCTGGAAATAGAATTAATCTTTATGACAACACCACACTTTTATCAATAGAAGCAAGTAGAGATAATGGAAGGTATCAATATCATTCTATGGATGCAGGTATTGGAAAAACTTCAAGACACTTCTGGATGTTTTCTGGAACTGGTGATTATGAGAGAATGACTGCAAGAGACACGAAAATTGATAATCTTATGTATGGTTTTAGAGATAAACATTATCCTTTATATAAAAATATAATTGCTCCTGTTGCTTTACAAAATGGACTTTCGGTCTGCATTAATACAACAAATGATAAGACAGGAATAAAATGTCCAGTAACAACAAATAAATCTAATTTTGCTGGATTGCAAAACGCCGGAACTGGTTCAAAAACTGGTTCAAAAACACCAAGGGTCAAACAAGATAGTGGTTGGTATATAAAACTGCCAGCAAGTCAAAAAGTAACCGCTGAACCAACAGTTTCAAATGGTTTAGTTTACTTTCCTATATTTGAACCATCTCAATCTGCAAATAAATGTTCGCTTGGGCTAGCCCTTATTTGTGCTGTGGATGATGAATGTGGAACAAATGTATCGTCTCAACTTGGAAATCTAAAAAGTCAAACAATTGATGGAAAAGTTTATGCAGGAAAAACATGTTATGCTGTTGGACAAGGTGTCCTTTCAAGGTTGGTTGTATTTGCAAATAAACTTTTTGCAAACATTGCTGGTAAATCTGTACAAAATAAAACTGATCTAGTTGTCATAGACTCAGGTATGGGAGATATAGAGTCGTTTAGAAGTTCTTGGCGAGAAGGAAATTTTTAAAAAATTTTATTTTTTTTAATGAAAAAAATATTAGTTTTTTTTGTAATTATTATTTCATTATTTTATATTTTATCTGAATTTGTTGGAGATAGAATTATTAAAGGTGCTTTAGAAACTAATATTTCAAATGTTCTAGATAGAAAAACTACTATCGAAAATTTAAAAATTAATTATAGAAATGGTGATGCTGAAATTTATGGATTACAAATAAAGAATAAAAATTTTGGCGGAAATCTTTTAAATTTAGAAAAAGCTTATTTAAAACTGAATACATCATCAATTTTTAGCAACAACGTAGAAATTGAAAGTATCGTATTAGATGGAATAAAATTAAATTATTATTTTAATATCGAATATACTATGGTTAACGATAATGTTAGGTCTTTGGAGAAAACTCTGGATACCGGGAGCGGCAAATCAACTAGTACAAAATATTTTAATATAAAAAAATTAAATGCTAAAAATATTATTCTATCTGTAAATTCTGATGAACTAAAAATAAATAAAAATATCACATTAGAAAACTTAGAATTCAAAAATGTTGGCAATAAACCAAATAGTAAAAATTATAAAACTATACTTAGAGATTTTGCAAAACAAACAATCAAAACTGTTAAAAAAAAGGTATTATCTGGGAACCTT
>Ga0208277_1000936_pt1 | contig 17256 bp, 15 predicted proteins | sample ETNtaG_5_FD_185782 | JGI IMG/M metagenome (GOLD analysis project Ga0208277, IMG submission 185782) | Marine microbial and viral communities from oxygen minimum zone, Eastern Pacific Ocean - ETNP201406SV205 (SPAdes) (version 2) | ecosystem: Environmental > Aquatic > Marine > Oceanic ...
GACACGATCCGTTACTCACTGACAGCAGATCCAGTTGTTGAGGCCAAAGCGGGGAGACAACTACTAGAGGGGATGGGTTTACGAGAGAGGAAAAACGTAGATTTAATTTCCTGTCCAAGTTGTGGAAGAGCTGAAATCGACGTGGTGGCAGTAGCGGAAGAGGCGATGGAAGCTTTCGCAGATGAGAAGATCCCATTACAAGTTGCTGTGATGGGTTGTGTTGTGAATGGCCCAGGAGAAGCACGTGATGCTGATCTTGGCATAGCAGCAGGTCGTGGCAGGGGACATTTGTTCGTAAAAGGTAAAAATGTCGAGGTTGTTAAAGAAGATGAAATGGTCGAAGCACTGGTTTCTTGGGCAAAAATAATACAGACAGAGGGAGCGGAAGCAGCGTTGGAGAGAATCGACACCAAACTTGCTGAAAGAGAAGCATCGTTGGATCGTGAACAGCTTTTGAAGGAGCAAGGTGAAGATGTGAATGAAACAGAGCAAAAATTAGGAGCAATAAGAAATCAAGGTGCTTAGAAGGCTTCATTAAAATCGTCAGTAGGAGCGGGTCACTGACGGTATGATTAAATTGAGGTGCATCGTTCATTTCTAGGAACGAGGCGTGGGTTTTGCCCACGCCTCTTTTTGGGCGTGGGTATGCATTGAATAGATAATTTAATAAGAGAATTGGGGGTGCCATGAGTGTTGCTGAGAAAGTAAGTGACTTGGTATTTCCCTTGTGTTCTAGCGCAAACGTAGAGCTTGTTGATATTGAGTTGAATGGCGGCGTGTTGAAGATTGTTATCGATCAATCAGAAGGACTGAACACAGAAGTTTTGGCAGATATGACTCGTGAGATTTCACGTCAATTGGATCATGAGGAACCTATTCCAGGTTCTTACACATTAGAGGTAACAAGTCCAGGTCTTGAAAGACCATTAAAAAAACCACAACATTTTGAAAAGGCAGTAGGGAGTCTTATAACGCTAAAGAAAACTCCTGGATCTCCAGGTGAACGGCGTATAGAGGGCATTTTGAAGTCAGTCAGCTCTACGGGAATTTCTGTTGAGATGGAAGACGGATCTTTTCAAGAGGTCGATTTTGAGTTGATACAGAAAGCTAGAACGGTTTTTGTTTGGCAAACAGAATCTAAATTGACAGAGAACTCTGCTGGAAAAGAAAAAATTTTAGATGGAAGGATAGAACAATGAATTCCGAAATGTTGGAAGCTCTGCAGGCTGTTGCATCTGATAAAGGAATAACTGTTGAAGACATGCTTGCAGCATTAGCTGATGCTTTAGAGTCGGCTTATAAGAGAATGCCTGGAGCTCACGAGTTTTCTTGGGTGACTATTGACCCTGACAGTATGGAATTTAGAGTCTTTGCTCAAGACATTGATGAAAATGGTGAGCCCACTGGCGATGAGTTCGATGTAACTCCTGAGAATTTTGGGAGAATCGCAGCTCAGACAACTCGACAGGTGATGACTCAGAGAATCCGCGAAGTCGAACGGGATCTAAAATATGAAGAGTACGCAGGGCGCGAAGGTGACATTGTCACTGGCATGATCCAACAGACGGACTCACGTTACACACTTCTTGATCTGGGTCGTGTTGAAGCTCTTTTACCTCAAGCTGAGCAGGTTCCTTTTGAGAGACCAGAACCCAACTCCAGATTAAAGGCTTACATAGTAGAGGTTAGAAAAACTGCTAAGGGCCCTCAGATCGTGGTTAGCAGAACGCATCCAGGATTGATAAAGAGACTCTTTGAGCTAGAAGTTCCTGAAATTTCTGATGGAATAGTCGAGATTAAAGCATGTGCACGTGAGCCAGGACATAGAACCAAAATAGCTGTCAGTTCAAATGACGCGACTATCGATCCGGTTGGTGCTTGTGTAGGTGCTCGAGGAGCTCGAGTTCGAATGGTGGTTAATGAACTAAGAGGCGAAAAAATAGACATAATTCCTTTTTCGGATGATCCCGGCGAGTTTGTAACGAGAGCTTTATCTCCGGCAAAGATTAAAGAAGTCAAAGTTGATGAAGAGTCGGGGACCGCAACAGTAGTCGTGCCTGACTATCAACTTTCCTTAGCTATAGGCAAAGAGGGACAAAACGCCCGTTTAGCGGCACGTATGACTGGTTGGCGTGTTGATATCAAAAGTGAGACTGAAATAGCGGACGAAGCAGCTTACGAACAAGTTGACTGGGCGGAAGGCGAATGGGTCGTAGACGAAGAGACCGGAGAACAAGTTTGGCAACCTGCAGATGGCGGAGCAGCGATGTCTGTCGACGAGTGGTCAGAAGCAGTAGATGGAGAGTCCGATGGAAGTGGGAATTCCGATGGAGAAGTTGAGGAAAGTCTAGGAACTGAAACGGAACCTGTAGAAGAACCTGCAGAGGAACCTGCAGAGGAACCTGTAGAAGAACCTGCAGAGGAAGTCGATCAAGAGGATCCGGAGACTAATTAGTGGCTAAAAGTGTCCGTGTCTATGAGTTAGCCCGACAGTTGGGCATGACTAACGCAGAGGTTATTAAACTCTGCGGATCATTAGGCGTTGATGTAAAAAGTCATTCTTCAGGAATGGTTGAGGCGCAGGCGGATCGTGTAAGACGTAAAGCTGAAAGTGAAGGTCTCACCAGCGAACCTAAAGAAGAAAAAACTCCGTCTAAAAAGAAAAGCACGGAAAAAGTTTCTTCTAAAAAAACAGTTTCAAAACCTTCCGGAGAAGATAGTAAAAATAAAGAAAAGACAGATGATCTTTCTCAAGTCGAAAAAGAAACGGTTGGTGAAGAAAAGAAAGAGACTAAGAAAGAAACTTCTTCAAAACGTGTGGTTTCATCAAGTGGTTCTTCTCCGACTCCGCAGCTTGATAAAGAAAAACTCGAAGAACAAGATCAAACCGAAGATGAAAAATCTCCACCAGTGGAAACTGAGAAATCAAAGGTAGAAGCTAAGAGTAAAGAGGAAGTTAAGACCAAAAAGGAAAAGGGACCTGTTTCTGCTTCAGGAAAGAAAATACCTCCTCCTCCAGGATCTCCAAGATCTCTTTCAGGTAAACCTATTCCACCACCTCCAGGTGCCGCAAAGAGTAAACAAAAATCTAAATCTGACGCTGGGGGGCCTGCGCCTGGAAGGCGTTCAACACCACCACCAATGTCTGACACGAAAAGACCCTCTCAACGCGGAGAAGCTCGTAAAACCTCTAGCCCTGGAACTGGACAAGGTAAAGATGATCCAAGGAGTTCAACACAACCATCTACCGGAAAACCGGGTGAACAAAAACGTGGGCCAGGATCAGGCGCAAGACGACGACCAAAGAAAAAGGGCCGTAAACGTCGTACAACCGAAGAACTGCAACCTATGGACGCTCCACCTCTGACTCTAACCCCTGAAGATGCTGCAGTCCCAGAAGGCATCGTTCTCTTGGAAAGACAGAGTACAGCACAGGAAATAGCTCCTAAGCTAAACCGCACTTCAGCAGATGTTATTAGGTTCCTTATGGAACAAGGCGAGATGGTGACAGCAACTCAAACCTTGAGTGATGACATGATTGAGCTTTTCGCTGCAGAAATAGGGGCAGAGGTGTCTCTGATCGATCAAGGAGAGGAGCAAGAGGTTGAACTTCTAGCCCTTTTAGAAATCGATGAGGAGGAGATTTCTGAAGATGCTCCTGCTCGACCACCGATTATCACAGTAATGGGTCATGTTGACCACGGAAAAACAAAACTGTTGGATCAAATCAGAAATGCAAAAGTCGCTGATGGTGAAGCAGGTGGAATCACTCAACACATAGGGGCTTATCAAATTGTAAAAAATGGAAGCATTTTGACTTTTATCGACACTCCTGGTCATGAGGCATTTACCACAATGCGAGCTCGTGGAGCTGAATCTACCGATCTTGTTGTGTTGGTCGTAGCAGCAGATGATGGTGTGATGCCGCAAACCTTAGAAGCAATTAATCATGCTCGAGCAGCAGAAGTACCAATTGTGGTAGCTGTTAATAAAATTGATAGAGAAAATGCTGATGTTCAAAAAGTAATGGGCCAGTTGGCAGAGAATGATTTAGTTCCTGAGTCATGGGGAGGCGAAACAGTAACTGTTGAAATTTCAGCTCTTGAAAATCTAGGTATTGATGAGCTACTTGAAAACCTAACCGTGGTAGCCGAAGTGGAAGATCTAAGAGCCGAACCCGCTGCAAGAGCTAGAGGTGTAGTTTTAGAATCAAATCTTGATGCCGGGAAAGGGCCAGTCGCTACTGTTCTGATCCAAAATGGAACTCTCAAAGTAGGCGAACCGGTAGTTGCAGGCGCCTCTTGGGGGCGAGTAAGAGCTTTAATAAATGATGCAGGGGAGCAAGTTAAAGAAGCCGGTCCTTCAACACCTGTTCAATTGCTTGGTTTGAATGAAGTGGCTGATGCTGGTGATGAGATTATGGTTGCCCCCACTGAGAGATTAGCTAGTCGAGTCGCTGAGAGACGCAGTCATCACCGTAGACAAACGGGACTAGGTAGAGATGCACATGCTTTATCTGGTGGAGCCAGACTCGAAGATATTTTCGAACAAATACAGAAAGGTGAAGCTGCGAATTTGAATCTCGTTGTTAAGGCTGACATGCACGGTTCGCTAGAAGCGGTAAGCGAAAGTTTACGAAAACTTGAGAGAGAAGATGTGAAGCTTTCTTTCGTTCACCGTGGAGTCGGAAGAATCAGTGAAAACGACATACAACTTGCAGCAACCACAAATGCAACAATTATTGGGTTCAACGTTAGACCTGAAAGAAAAGCAAGAGACATGGCGAGCGAAGAAGATGTGGAGATCAGAAGCTATGAAGTCATCTATGAGCTAATAGGTGACATAGAAGCTGCAATGCTTGGCCTATTGGCACCAGAATATGAAGAGATAGTTACAGGTGATGCTGAAGTTAGGGAGATCTTTTCTGTGCCAAAGATCGGCAAGATAGCAGGTTGTTACGCAACAAATGGAACAATTTCTAGAGGATCTAAAGTCAGATTTCTTAGAGAGGGAACGATCATCTGGAAAGGTGAGGTTAGTTCTCTGAGAAGATTTAAAGACGATGTAAAAGAAGTGCAGGCTGGTTTTGAATGCGGTATTGGACTTTCAGACTTTCAAGATCTGAAAGCCGGTGACGTGATCGAAACTTATGAAGAAAGAGAAATTGCAAGAACTTAAGATTGAGTCTCTTTGAAAACTTCTTGAAATCCAGTGCTCATGGCGCCATCGTCTTCAACCACAGTTAAAACACGAAAACCTTGTTTTTGTCTAGTAAGCGCTAAAGATGAGTTGGCGTGTATCCCTGGCACCACGTTGTGTTGATTGCAACTAGCCACAATTTTTTCTAAAGCTTCATCAAATTTAGGATTACCATCGTTGTTACCCTTTGGTAACCCAAGGTTCACAGACAGGTCAGAAGGCCCTACATATATAGCGTCGACCCCATCTACTGAAAGAATCGAGTCAAGATTTTCTAAAGCATCCAGTGTTTCAATCATCGGAAGGCATTGGATGGAGTTCTTCACTTCTTCAACATAGCCTTCACCGAATACCCTTAGAGACCTAGTAGGTCCCATGCTTCGATTTCCCTTTGGGGGATAAAAACAAGAATTAACTGCTTGTTCTGCTTCTTCGGCTGAATTCACTAGTGGGACAATCACACCAGTTGCTCCAGCATCAAGAGCCCATCCTATAACTGAGGCTTCGTTGCTTGGAACGCGGACAATGGCTCTGGGGGTGTGAGGCTGGATCGCTTGAAGCATCGGAATGAGGTCATTTCGATCACTGAAACCATGTTGCATGTCAATACACACATAATCGAATCCGGATAAGGCAGCAATTTCGGCAGTTACAGAAGATGGCACTTTTAGCCAACAACCGAAAGCTGTTGTTTCAGTAGTGAATTTGCCTGGTAGATCCATAAAACCCATCTCTTGACTCTAGTCATTGCGAAACATAAATATGTAGGTCGTCATTAAGTTAGAGCCGGAATAGTGTGGCAGTATGCGTGGTTATGATCGCACTGATCGATTAAATGAACTTTTAATAAGGATTATTGCTGAAGAGCTGGAATTAATTGACGATGAGATTTTAGGGTTTGTAACTATTACTGGGGTTCAAACTGATAAAAGCCTTACTCAAGCGAAAGTTTTTGTTACCGGTGAACTTGATGATGAAGAATTGTGTAATCGACTTGCAACTCATAGATCACGATTGCAACGTGCAATAAACGATCAATCAAGACTGCGTCGAGTGCCTTCTTTATCTTTCTTTGTTGACGACACCGCTGAATCGGCAGAGAGAATCGAGAATCTGCTTCGCGAATTGAACCAGGAATAAAAAGTTGACGATGAAGGAACCTATTGGAATTGCAATTGTTGACAAGTCTGCAGGTTTAACAAGTCATGATGTGGTCGCTAAAGCGAGAAAAGTCTTTGGAACTAGAAAAGTTGGACACTCTGGAACGTTGGATCCTGATGCAACAGGGGTTTTGATTCTAGGGGTTGGCAGAGCCACCAGATTGCTTCAGTTCTTAACTTTGCTACCAAAATCTTATAAAGGGGAAATAGTTTTTGGTGAAGATACTTCGACCTTGGATTCTTCTGGAGAGATTGTTGCCACTTATGACATGAGCAGTTTGACACCTTCAGGAGTTAAGGAAGCTGCTAAAAATTTTTTGGGAGAGATTGAACAAAAACCACCAATGGTTTCTGCGGTCAGAATAAATGGAAAACGTCTTTACGAAATTGCTAGAGAAGGGAATGAAGTCGACCGACCTAATCGAAGCGTAAGGGTTGACCGTTTTGAAGTTGTTCCGACTGATAATCCGATGGTTTACGAGACATTTGTTGATTGCTCGTCTGGTACTTATATAAGGTCTTTAGCGGCAGATCTTGGTTCATCTCTGGGAGGTGGGGCGCATTTACGAAATTTGCGTCGAGTAGGGGTCGGTTCTTTTGGCGAAAATGAAGCATTGCCAGTTGAAAAAACAGTCTTGCAAGAACCTGTCGAAGCTATGCGGGACTTTGAGATAGTGAAAGTTGATGACGAGACCAGAAAAGATGTTTCATACGGAAGAGTTTTTGAACAGGGCCGTTTAAAGGTAGAAAAAGAAGGACCTTGGGCACTAGTGGATCAAAGTGGAGAACTTTTGGCCGTGTATAAAGAACACGGAGACAAAATTAAACCTGCTGTTGTTATTGTTGACCCGTAATTTTGCTAGATAACCTGCACCGATGAACTCTTTAAACCTAAACCCTTTTTCCTTGTCAGCATGCAAGAGCAATATGGAAGCGTCAGGTTAGGTCAATGGGTTTATCTCAAATCTTTCGAGGTCTTTACTTTTTAAGGAGGTTTTCTTCAGCGCGAATTCCAACAGCGTTTGGTGAGTTTACTGCTTATTCCTACAGAAATAATTTTAAAAACGAGGGAAACATAGCTTTGGTTTTAGGGGAGTTAACAGCTGTTGAAGTTCCTTTAGTTAGAGTTCACTCCGAGTGTCTGACTGGAGATTTAATTGGTTCCCTCAGATGCGACTGCGGTTCTCAATTGCGGGCTTCTTTAGAAATGATTGGAGAAGAAGGGGTAGGTATTTTTATTTATTTACGCGGTCACGAAGGTCGCGGAATTGGTTTAGGTAAGAAACTTCGTGCCTACAATCTGCAAGACCAAGGATTGGACACGGTTGACGCTAATTTGGAACAAGGCTTGCCGGTGGATTCCCGCGATTATTACTTTGCAGCCAAAATTCTGCAAGATTTAAATGTCTTGAAAGTAAGACTTTTGACAAATAACCCAAAGAAAATAAGCGGGTTGGAGAGTGAAGGTATAAGCGTTGTTGAGCGTGTGTCACTGGAAATATCTCCCACGGAAGAAAACGTACGCTATTTGGAAACAAAAAAGACCAGGTTGGGGCATATTCTTAACAACTGAGATTGTCGCCATTTGAAGTCTTTTTGTTTCAAGGTGCTTATTCTGTCTAATTCCCAATAACGTTTTATTGTGAAAGTTCATCAGTTTTCAGACAATTTAGTTTTTGAAACTCCAACTGTAGTTACCCTCGGAACTTTTGACGGACTTCATTTGGGGCATCAAAAAATTATTTCCGATGTAGTGGATGAAGCCGTGAAACGCGGAGCTGAAAGTGTTGTCGTAACCTTTGACCGGCATCCAGCTGAATTGCTTCGCCCGGAAAACGTGCCTTATTTTTTAACTTCATTTGAAGACAAAGTTTCATTAATTGCTGACTGTGGGATAGATCACCTTTTAGTGATCCCTTTTGATCAGGCTGAATCTGAAAGATCTGCTGAAGATTTTGTAAGAGAAATTCTCATAGGGAAATTATCTACTGAACTACTAATTGTTGGACACGATGTTCATTTTGGCAATAACAGAGAGGGTAATTTCTCTTTTTTGGAAAGAGTTGCTAAGGAATTAGATTTTGAAATTCGAAAAGTGGATCCGGTGATGCTTAGTAGGGGTGATTCTGAGGCTATTTCATCAACAGCAATTAGAAGAGCTCTCAGGGGAGGTGAAGTTGAAAGCGCCACTCAAATGCTGGGTCGACCTTACAGTATTTCTGGAGAAGTGGTATATGGGGATCAGAGGGGAAGAACTATAGGTTTCCCTACAGCAAACCTAGTTTTATCTTCAGATCGTGCTTGGCCTGCCGATGGTGTGTATGCGGGGGTCTTCACAAGAACAGACGCTTCTGAGCACATGTGCGCGATTAATGTCGGTCGTCGCCCAACGTTCTATGAGCATGCGAACACTTCTTTGCTCGAAGCCCATCTGCTCGATTTTGATGATGATTTGTACGGAGAGATTTGTGGAGTTTCTTTTTTATATTTTTTGCGGAGTGAAAAAAGATTTGACGGTATTGATTCTTTAGTCGAACAATTAAAGGATGATGTAGCTAAAACACGGTCTTTGCTTTCTTAGTCTTACTGTTTAAATAACTAGTTTTTAGTTTTGGAGTTGTTGTTCACCCGAATCAAGTTGTATCTTGGTCTGACCATCAGACCATACCCTTGAAAGGTTGACATGAGCATAATTGGTATGAACCACGCGGTTCTCTATGTTCGTGATGCTCGTGTTCACAAAGAGTTTTATTCGAGGATTCTGGGTTTTACGACAAATATTGAAGATAGAAATGGCCAGTTTGTTTTTATGCGTGCTCCAAATTCAAACAACCATCACGATGTCGCTTTTTTCTCAATTGGAGGAGATGCTTTTCCGTCAAACGCTGGACAAAAAAGTGTTGGCCTCTATCACATTGCATGGGAAGTGGAAACGCTTGCAGAGCTAGAAGAAGTTAAAACAACTCTAGAAAGAGAAGGCTGTCTTGTAGGGGCAAGCGATCACGGCGTGAATAAAAGCCTTTATGCAGTGGATCCTGATGGTCTTGAATTTGAAGTCATGTGGTTAGTGCCGGAGAAGTTTTGGGGAGATGCAGAAACGGCTGCGATCATTGAGCCTCTCGATCTTTCTAGGGAAATAGATAATTTTGGCAGAGAACTGAAAGGAAGAAATTAAATGTCTTTATCAGGAGAATCTTATTCTTTGAAGCCAATAGAAAGAACAACTATTGCTGATCAGGTCAGTGGGCAGTTGCTCCAGTTGATACGTGAGGGGAGGTTCACTCCGGGGCAAAGGATGCCCTCCGAAAGGCAATTATGTGAAGATTTTGGGGTTGCTAGAACCACTCTTAGGGAAGCTATACAACAACTTGTCTCTTTGGGCGTTCTGGAACGTCAAGCAAATCGACTTTTTGTAGTTGATCACATAGGAGTTATAGATGTCCCAGACGAGAAAACTAAAAAACTTAAAGATCTAGTTGAGACACGTAGATTTATAGAGATTTCAGTAACTGAATTAGCTGTTTGCAGAGCGACTGACCAGCAGCGAAAAGAACTTCTAGAATTAGCTGATTCTTTCCACTCTGAAATGAACCCAGAAGAATTCAGGGGCTTGAATCACCGTTTCCACATGAAGATTGGTGAATGTTGCTCAAACCCACTTCTCGAAGAGCTCTATGGTCGTGTACTCAAAGCTGTTTTTGATTCTTCTGCCTTTTCTTCTCTTTTGTATGGAGATTTAGAGCCTGAGGAGGTAAAGAAGATTGTTGAACAGGTTGCCAAAAAGCATAAGGAAATTGCCAAAGCAATATCTGAAGGCGATGCAATAGCTGCCTCAGCAGCGGCGGCAGACCACGTAGCAGAGATCGAAGATCAAATATTTGAAAAGTTGGTATGAGTTGTTGAATCAAGATTTTTCAAATCTTCTATTCTTCTTTGATGATGACAGTTTTGATGAGACAGATAGACCTGGTTTCAGAAGACGTGTTATGGATGGGGAACAAACCCAATTGTGTTTTTGGAGAATAGATGGTGGGGCAAAAGGCTCCTATATGCACAAGCATGATGATCATGAACAACTAGGAATTATTTTTCGAGGTGCTCTGGATTTCCGAATAGGTAAAGAAGACACTCAAGAGCGGTCTTACTTGAACACCGGCGATGTTTATGTAGCGCCAAAAGGTGTATGGCACGGTGACAGTATTTTTATAGGTGACGCGGAACTAGATGAGTGTTGGATCTTAGATATTTTTTCGCCACCTCGAGATGATTTGAGGAAAAACGATGACTAAAGATAATTGGCGACTAGCAGTTGATATAGGTGGAACCTTTACAGATGTTGTGTTGCTAAATGATTTGACTGGAGAAGTAAGTGTGGAAAAGACTTTGACCACGCCGTCATCACCTTTAGAGGCAGTAAGAAAAGGAATAAAAGACTTGTTAGCGGTAACTCAAGTCGAGCCTAAAGATATAACGGCACCAATAGTACATGCTACGACTTTAATAACTAACGCTCTTATAGAAGGCAAGACAGGCCGTGCTGCTTTAGTGACTACTTCAGGTTTCGGAGACACACTTTTGATTCGCGATGAACACCGATATGACATGTACGACTTGCAAATTGAATTTCCTGAACCCCCGATTCCTCGAAGTATGACATTTGAGATCCTTGAAAGGACTAATGCAAATGGGGATTTGATACAGGTGCCATCAGATGAAGACCTTGAGAGGCTGATAGGTGAGATTAGGGATTCAGACGCTGAGTCTGTTGCGGTTTGTTTAATAAATTCTTATATAAATCCATCGAATGAGAAATATATAGCGGATCGAATTAGAGAGTCTTTGAACATTCCAGTTTGTGTATCAGCTGAAATAGCTCCTCAAATACGTGAATATCCGAGAATGATCACTGCTGCGTGCAACGCTGCAACGATGCCTCTTATAGGTCCTTATTTGGACGAGTTGCAGAACTGGTTAACTGAAGAAGGATTTGGCGGCTCAGTTTTGATGATGCTTTCAAATGGAGGTGTGGTTTCTGCAGAAGATGCGGCTCAAGCACCGATCCGTTTAGTTGAATCCGGCCCTGCCGCAGGTGCACTCGCAGCAAGATGGTTTGCAAGAGGTTTAGAAGAAGATCGACTGTTGGCATTCGATATGGGTGGGACAACTGCTAAAGCAACTTTGATTGATGGGTTTGAACCAGAACTGACAAATACATTTGAAGTTGCTCGTATTTACCGATTCAAGAAAGGATCTGGTTTTCCAGTTTCTGTTCCTTCGGTTGATTTAGTTGAAATAGGCGCAGGTGGCGGCAGTCTCGCAAAAGCCGATCAGTTTGGACTTCTTAAAGTGGGTCCAGAATCAGCTGGAGCTGAACCGGGTCCAGCCTCTTACGGGCAGGGTGGTGAAGTTGCTGCTGTTACTGATGCTGACGTCTTATTAGGAATGCTTGATCCGAACAGTTTTCTAGGCGGCGATATGCCTTTAGATGCATCTAAAGCAGAAGAGGCAGTATCTGTTATATCTGGAGAGTTAGATCTCTCAGAACTTGAGACAGCTGCAGGTATTCATGAGGTTGTTAACCAGAACATGTCAGCAGCAGCACGTATGCATGGAGTCGAGAGAGGTATTGATTTAAGAGGAATCACTTTGCTAGCATTCGGCGGAGCTGGACCTGTTCATGCTTGTGGAGTGGCAGAATTACTTGAATCAAGCAAAGTTATTTTTCCCGTTAATGCCAGTGTCCTTTCTGCCTTTGGAACATTGGTTTCACCTGTGAGAATTGATCTTGCTCGTTCAAAGCCCATGTTGCTTAACAAATTAGACGAAGCTTTACGAGATAATCTTCTTGATGAGTTACGACTAGAAGGTAGAAGAGTTTTAACAGCTGCGGGAGTGTCAGAAGATGCAGTCAACTTCAAATATGGAGTTGACGCTCGATATGAAGGGCAAGGCAACGAGATAACCGTGTGGGTGGGTGAAGGTGAAACTTGGGCAGTTGACTCGGATGCTATTACTTCGATGTTTGAAGAAGAATACAGACGTATATATGGTCTGGCTATTCCAGATGTTGGCATAGAGGTTGTTACATGGCGATTATCAGCGTCAGCAGATTTACTTTTAATGGATCCACAAAAAGACACAAAAGGTAAGTCTGAGGAAGCAATTTCGGATGGAAAACGCCAAGTAATTTTTAACCGAGGTGAATCACCAATTGAAACTTCGGTTTATAAAAGAAACTTGCTGAAACCGGGAATGTTTTTTAACGGCCCAGCAATTGTAGAAGAGAGAGAAACGACTTCCGTAATCCGTCCAGGCTGGAACGTTGAAGTTGGGGATAACGGAAGCCTTGTTGCAGTAAAGGATTCAGAATGAGCACTTTTGACCCGATCGAATTAGAAATTCTCTGGCAATCATTAATTTCGACAGTTAATGAACAGGCTCGAGCCCTACAACGTTCAGCGTTTAGTCCAATTGTGAGAGAAGCCGGCGATTTGGCTAACGCTGTTTTCGACCAAAGAGGGAGAATGGTCGCTCAGGCCGTCACAGGCACACCAGGGCACATAAATTCATTAGCAATTGGTGCTTCAAAAATGCTCGAAGAGATCACTCCAGATGAATTGAATCCGGGAGATGTTCTGATCACAAATGATCCTTACAAAACTGCTGGTCAATTATTGGATGTGACTGTTTTAGTTCCTGTATGGAAAGAGCAAGAGGATAAAGAAAAGTCTGTCCCGATAGCTTATTTTGGATCGACGATACACCACACAGACGTAGGTGGATATGGAATTGGAGCTGGAGGTAGAGATTGTTTTGAAGAAGGTCTCTGGATTCCTATTTGCAAGTTGATGAAAGAAGGAAAACGAAATGAAGACGTATGGAAATTCATACTCTCAAATGTTCGTCAACCGGATCACATGGCTGGTGACTTGCACGCGCAGATGGCTTCAGGCGAGGTTGGGGCACAACGACTTCTAACTCTCTGTGAAAATCATAATATTCGAGATATTGAAGATCTTTCGGATGAGATAGTTCAACGATCAGAAGACGCTACAAGAGCAAGTATTAAAGAGTTGAAACCAGGATCTTATGAATCTTCGGCGTTATTGGATCTTGCCGACGGCAGCAGAATAGACATTGTTTGTTCTATGGAGGTTGATGTCGAAGAAGGTGAAATAATTGTTGATTATGAGGGGACCTCGGAGGCGAGTCCTTGGGGTATAAATGTTGTTGAGAATTACACTCACGCTTACACGACTTTTACAGTGCGTTCTGTGCTGAATCCAGACATCCCAAATAACTATGGAAGTTTAAAACCAATTAAGATGAGAGCTCCAAAAGGCTCGATTGTCAATGCAGTTTTACCACAACCGGGAACGGCAAGACATGTGGTTGGCATGTTTTTACCAAATGCTTTATTGAAGGCACTTGCACAGGTTAAACCAGAGTCTTCTATGGCAGAAGGGTCGGGTGCCGTTTGGACCATGCAAGTAAATGGAACACATGAAGATGGATCTCCTTTTATAACAGCGATGTTCACCTATGCGGGTGGTGTGGGCGCACGTGAATCTAAACCTGGCCTTTCTGCATGCTCTTACCCAACTGGGGTCGCAGCAGTGCCTATAGAAGTGGTTGAGGCCTCAGCCCCAATTCATTTCCATAGAAAAGAACTTCGACAAGGTTCCGGAGGTAAAGGGGCGCAAACAGGTGGACTGGGTCAAACGATTGAGTTTAGTGTAGACACTGATAACTTTTGGGAGCTCAATGCAGTCACAAGCCGTTTGTCGGATCCCCCCAAAGGGATCTTTGGCGGTGATTCAGGATCTGCTGGTTCTTTTCAAGTAAATGGTAAATCTGTTCAGACTCAGAACCGTATTAAACTTGAAGCTGAAGATGTGGTTCGTCTTGAATTGCCTGGTGGTGGAGGTTATGGAGAATCTTGATTCTGATTTCTCTCCTATTTCTTTTTCAGAAGTATGGCAGAATACCCTTGAAGATCATGCCGGTGATGTTTTTCTAATTTTTGAAAATTTAGAAGGTCATTCTGTTGAATGGACATATAAGGATTTCGATAAGGAAGTATCCAAAATCGCAAGACTCTTATTGAATCATGGTGTTGCGAGTGGTGACTCTGTGCATTTAGCTTTGACGAATTGCCCAGTCTTTATAGCAGTTTGGCTAGCGGCTATTCGGTTGGGCGCATGGATAGTTCCTTCAGACCCGATGGGCAACTCGGAAGATCTTTCATCTCAAATAGGTAGAACCAGACCTAAAGTAGGATTTTGTGCAACAGCTCGGTCTGAGGTTTATAAACAAGCGTGTGGAAATCTGCCCTTTATAGAGATAGATGAAATGAGTACTAATTCAGAGCTTTGTGATTATTCTGAAGTTGAGTCGTGGCCTAGTCCGAATTTGCGTGACAGGGCTGCTGTGATGTTTACGTCTGGTACAACCGGATTACCCAAAGGAGTTGAAATAACTCAAGCTAACTATGCATTCGCTGGACAGGCGATGGCAGCAGCGGCTTCTTTAACTGACACTGACCGTCATTTTGTGGTGTTGCCTCTGTTTCACGCCAATGCTCAGTATTATTCTTTTGCTTCGGCAATTTATGTAGGGGCGAGTGTTGCCTTGATGGCAACTTTTTCAGCAAGTCGTTTTCTGCAACAAGCAGCTCAGTATGAAGTAACAGCTGCGAGTCTTTTTGCAGCTCCTATTCGAATGATATTGGCAAGAGGAAAGCCGGTAGAAGGATTAAAGTTGAGACATTGTTGGTTTGCTCAAAATATTACTCAAAGGCAATATGACACGGTAACTGAATGGTTCGGTTGTAAGCCAAGGCAGCTTTATGGGATGACAGAAACTATTCCTGCAGTATTGACTGATGAAAATGAGAATCCTGATCCTTCTTCTATGGGTTTAGTGACTAGCGGCTGTTTGGTGGATATACAAAGACCAGATGGAACATCTGTAGATCCAGATGAGATAGGTGAAATCGTTGTAGGGGGTGAAGTGGGTGTAACTATTTTTAATGGTTACCTAGATGACGCTGAAACCACTCGAGAGAGTTTTCGGGATGGCTGGTTTTTAACTGGAGATAGAGCCAAACGTAACATTGAAGGAAAGTTTTTCTTTGATGGCCGCAGATCTGACGTCCTAAAGGTTGCAGGTGAGAACGTTTCTATCGTTGAAGTTGAATCAGTTCTATCAGAACATGCAGGAGTCCTTGAGGCTGCAGTAATTGGAAAGCCTGATGATATAAGAGATGAAGTGCCTGTTGCTTTTGTTGTTCCGGCACCGGGTCAAGACTTGCCTTCTGTTGAGGATTTATACGACTGGTGTGAGAAACGATTAACGAAAGCCAAAAGACCTCAAAAAATTACCTTTTTAGCTGAACTTCCTCGAACGAGCGTCGGGAAGATCAGAAAGTATCTATTATTAGAAGAGGGAGAAACTGATGACAATATTGACGAATGATTTTTTGGAGTCCTTTGAAATTTCAATTTCAGGTTTTGATGATTCGCAGACTCTTCCGCCTGAGATATACACCTCAGAAGAATTTTTAGATTTCGAAAGAAGATCAATTTTTGACCATGAGTGGCTTTGTGTTGGTTTGGCGAACTCGATACCAAATCCTGGAGATTGGTATACGAAAACTGTAAATGGTGAGCCACTTATTGTCGCAAGAGGCAAGGATCATCAGATTCGAGTTTTTTCAGCAGTTTGTCAACATAGAGCTATGCAAATCTGTGAAGGTTCTGGGAATAATTCAAAATTTAAATGCCCCTACCATCATTGGATTTATGACTTGGACGGTCGTCTTTTAGGAGCACCGGCCATGGAAAAAACAAAAGACTTTAATAAATCCGAATGGGGATTACCTAATGTTCAAATAGAGATATGGAATGGTTTTATTTTCGTCAATCTTGACCCTGAAGCTGAATCTCTAATACCGACACTTACTCGGTATGACTCTTATCTTGAGAATTACAAATTAGATGAAGCTGTATGTCCTGGCACGTTCACCTTAGAGTCGCTGCCGTGGAACTGGAAGATCATGTTTGAAAATTTCAACGATGGTTACCACGCTAATCGTTTGCATCAGTATGTGCAGGATTTTTGCCCCAGTGATATGAGTAGTTTCCCTGTTCCTTGGGAAGATAGCAGCAACGTTATCTTTCGTGAAAGTGGTTACGTGCATATCGATGGTGGTTTCAATCCAACTCACAAAGCCCTCTTTCCTGTTTACCCTGAATTGACTGAAGAGGAACGTTGGAGGTCAACATTTGCTCTTGTTCCTCCTAATTTGTGCATTGGAACTGCCCCTGATCAGGCTTTCTTTTTCATTGTCAATCCGGTTACAGCTGGAACTATAGACGTGGAAATTGGTTACCTTTTTCATCCAACTGCATTAGAGCACCCCTTATTCGATGAACTTTTTGAAGCAAGTGATGCTGGTGTTCAAGTGTTTATCAATCAGGATCAAGATGCAACTACAAAAGTTCAAAATGGTTTGAATTCAAGATTTGCTCCCCGCGGTAGGTATTCTTGGCAAGAGGAAAGCCATGTCCAGTTCAACAAATGGCTGGTTCAAAGGTACAAAAAGCATTGGCCAACTCCATAAATGAGTTAAAAAGGCTTTAGATGTAGGCTTTTTACAATTTTTTTTGCAATAGTTATTTTGGGTTTGAGCACCACAAATATTGCTTGTATGGTGTGATAACCAGATGGTCAGACCATCAGACCGCTGGATTTGTTCACAATAGGAGGGGGCTTTCTTAATGGAAAAGCTTATTAGGCGTCGAGGATGGCGGATTGTTTCTGCTGTTTTGGCGCTTGGATTGATTGCCGGGGCCTGTGGGTCTGACGGTGATGATGGTGCGAGTAGTTCGGCTAG
>Ga0208277_1000937_pt1 | contig 17247 bp, 17 predicted proteins | sample ETNtaG_5_FD_185782 | JGI IMG/M metagenome (GOLD analysis project Ga0208277, IMG submission 185782) | Marine microbial and viral communities from oxygen minimum zone, Eastern Pacific Ocean - ETNP201406SV205 (SPAdes) (version 2) | ecosystem: Environmental > Aquatic > Marine > Oceanic ...
GTGGACTATTGCTTAGCGGACTTTATGACCTTGAACCGATTAGGCACTGTATACCAAACCAATGGTTACAACTTGATTTTCAAGCTGCAAAGAGAAATTCTCCCCAACACTTAAACTTCGCCCCTGGGCCACATTTACATATCAGCTGGGGAGAAAAAGAAACTGATGAATTTAAACGCCAAAGCGAAGAGTTTCTAGCCAAGCTTCAAAAGTCTGGAATACATGTCACCGGATCAGAAACCCAAAACCGAAATCATTTCGATATTGTAACGGATCTAGCTGATCCACACAGCGATTTATTTAAAATCGTGGGATCAATGATGCTGTAATTTTAGTGATGGACTTATCATTATCTTTTAAAACAGTATTTTAATATTTTTTATGTTCGAAGGAATGGAGGTTTCTTTTATTTGAGATGATTTCTTTTCTCGGATTATGTATAACTATGCTCAAATAGTTTACCTCTTTAAACAAAGTGAAAATTTTGAATTTAAATAAACAGTGGCCTTCAAAAAAATATTCTGAAATATTTGATCTAGGTTGGGAAAGACTAACTTTATCTGAAAGAGATAAAGAATACTCTCCAAGCTCCGCAATAGGTGGAAACTACGAGCCATTTATAAAAAAATATCTTTCTGAGAGCACACTAGCCAGATCCAAAGTGAATTCAAAAAAATATAAGTATGGCAGTAAAGAAAATCAAATTGTGGAGATGTCCTGCTCCAATTACAGTCATTCCAAAAAAGCTTCACTACCAATATTGGTTTTTTTTCACGGTGGCTACTGGCAAGAATTATCAATACAGGAATCTTTTTTTCCTGCTTTAAGTTTAGCAGAAAATGGTATTGTGTTTGCAGCAGTTGAATACACTCTTGCTCCTCATGCTTCAATTGACGAAATAGTTTTAGAATGCAGAGAAGCCTTAAATTGGCTCGCTTTAAATGACCAAGATTTGGGGATCGATAAAGACAAGATTATTTTAGCTGGAAGTTCAGCCGGAGCGCATCTTGCTGCAATGTGCTCTTTGTCTAATTCCAAAAGCAAAATTAAGCCTTTTGGTGCCATTTTGGTCTCAGGCATATATGAGATTGAACCTTTGATCGGAACGTCAATTGACAAGAAACTTTCCTTAAATCCGGATCAAGCTGTTAGGAACAGTCCTATGCTTAGTAATCTAAAGAATTTTCCATCAACTATTGTAGCTTGGGGAGAAAATGAAACTGACCAATTCAAAAGGCAAAGCAAATTCTTTGCAAACAAATTGATTGACGAAAACGTTTCTGTAAGATCTGTTGAAATAAAAAATAAAAATCACTTTGATATAATATTAGATCTAGCAAATTTTGATGAGCCCCTGGGAAAAGAATTGAAGGAACTTTTAAGCGTGTAAAGTTAAATTATATGCCAAAATATAAACCGAAATTTCCAAAAATTGTTGAAGCTGAAGGTGTAAACACTTCACCTCTTCCTAGGGAAATGCCTATTTCTACTGACGAAAGCCGATATAATACATCTAAAAAAACTTCTGGAAAACCTGTTACAGATTATACGGGAAATTCAAACCCTTACATAGACTATCAAAGTATAGATCTTTTACTTTCCCTTCAGAACCCTCGCTCTAAAGCATATGACGAAATGTGTTTCTATATTATGGGGCAGGTAAAAGAAATCTTATTTAGAGGACTTCACTTTGAATTATTCAATGCCAGGGAACGAATTAAAGAAGATGAAGTAAATAATTCAATTGAAATAATAAATCGAGCAACAGGCTTTGTTAAATACCTTGCTGATTCATGGAGTGTACTTTCTACCATTAAGGCAGAAGGCTTTAATGAATTTAGAGACTATCTTGGAACGGCTTCGGGTCAACTCTCTTTTATGTATAGGCACGTTGAATTTATCTTAGGAAACAAAAGTATCAGAATGGCGTCAGCACATAAAAACGTTCCACATGTTTGGCCAGAAATAGAAAAGTCTCTACATACTCCCAGTCTCTATGATGAAGTCATTTTTTATTTAAGTAGGGAAGGGTATAAAATTTCAAAAGACGTATTGGAAAGAGATTGGTCGAAAAGATACAAGGCCAACTCTTCGGTGAAAGACGCCTGGCTAGCAATTTGTAAAAACCCAAGCACTGAAAATAAACTTTTCCAACTCGCAGAGAGCTTGATAACATTTGAAGAGCATTATGCGATTTATCGTTGGAAGCATTTTATTCTAGTAAAGAAAATGATTGGATATAAGTCTGGTACTGGAGGTTCAGCTGGCGTTGGGTGGCTGGAAAAAGTTACAGAGCACCATTTTTTCCCGGAGTTATGGGATATTAGAAATGATTTTTGAGTTTTAGAACTATCAGATAAAGAAAATACTAGATCATACAATCTTATTTGTAGGTAGAGCTTTAATAAATTTTACCAGTCGGTCAGCCACAAAACTACCCGCCTCTAATAAAATTGAATGCTTCAGGTCAGGTAGAATTTCAAGCTTTGAATTTGGCAAAGCCTCATCGATCAAACGATTCAAACGAGGATTGCAACCGCCATCGTTTTCCCCTGTTAAAATAAGAGAAGGCGCCTCTACATTGTGGAGCCACGGTGACATCTCAGTACCAGCATAAATACGGAATACATTGAGAAACACCTGTGCATTAGTTTCGATAACCTGTTGAAGTCTATTTCTGACCACCTCTGGATTATCTGCAATGAAATTATCCGTGAACCACCGAGACGAAAGTGTTTCAAGTACCTGCGGAATACCCTCTTCCTCCATAGCATGCACAACGCTCCAAACTTTGGCCCTATCGTCTTCACTACGAAATGCGGCTGTTGAAAGTATCCCCAATGACCTGACCCGACTTGGGTATCTCAAAGCATAGGCCGGTCCGATCATACCACCAAGCGAATGTCCGGCAAAATGGGCAGTTTCAAAACCAGTTTTCTTACGTAACAGTTCCAGATCAGCAACCAGTTCATCCAAGTTAAACTCAGCCTCTGGCAACGGCGATGTGCCATGGCCACGCAAATCATAGGTAACAACTGTGAAATGCTTACACAAAACAGGTAAGGCCTTAGCCCAAGTGTTGCGAGCAGCACCAATCCCGTGGATCAGAAATAGAGGTGGTCCACTTCCCTGAACAGAATAATCGCACTCGATAACATCAGGCATAGACTTAATCCGGGAACTTATCTGAGCAAAGCTCACCCCCGGAGCCCCAGTCGCTTTTATCAACATCTGTAATAACGACATTCACACTTTCTGGTGTTCCACCCGCCGTATTTACAAATGCATCTGTCAATTCTCTCACAAGTGCTCGCTTTTGCTTTTCTGTGCGGCCTGTAAACATTTCAACACGAATAATTGGCATTTGAGGTCTCCTGATGTTTTAACCTGCAGCAGATTTTACTTCGCGGCAGTGGGTTGAAAAATATGGCATAATTTCTTCAGCAAAAAGTTGTATTCCGTCCAACGTCTCCTGAGCATCACAACCAAAATTCACGTTGATGATAACACGATCAATGCCGAGTTTAGCGTAAGGTTCAAGCTTATCGATAATTTCTTGTGGCGTGCCGATCAACAAACTATCTCCCAGCTCCTCAATAGTCTGCTTGCGAGGCAACTCACGAACCATCCCTTTATCAACAATTCCAGGTCCGGTGAACACATTATCAAAACGGCTGTAGTAACGATTGGCGGCTTCAATCTTCTTTTTCCGATCAGTATCATTTTTAGTGGCAAAACCCACGCGTGAAACTGATAGTGTAAGCCCATTTCCTGTCTCACCCATTTCCTCTTTAGCACGACTGAAACCATTGACTTGATCCATCAACATCTGATGGTTCCCTGATAGAGGCGTAGTCTGAATGTGAAACCCTCGCTTTGTACAATGATAAATGCCTTCAGGGTTCATCACTGCCATCATCATCTGCGGGCCACCAGGGTGCACAGGTCTAGGCATGATCGTCAAAGGATCAAACTTGTAATATTCTCCATCCCAGCTAACCTCTTCTTCGGACAATAGCGCCTGCAAAACGGCCAGTGATTCATTAAATTTTGCCTGTGTTTCATTCATTGGAATACCAAGGCGCTCCATCTCATAGGCGAATGCACCGCGCCCCACACCCAACATCAGGCGCCCGTTGGTGAAAATATCAGCTACAACAACCTCCCCTGCATAGATGCGCATATCATGAAGCGGCAACACAACAATCGATGTTAAAATACTAACCCGCTCTGTATGGGCGGCAATCTTCACGGCAAATTGCAATGGGGCAGGCATCATCAAGCAATTAATCAGATGGTGTTCGGTTATAGAAACGGCATCAAAACCAAGTCTGTCAGCCAATATGGCCTGATTTAGCATGTCACCGTAGACCTGATCGCCTCCATAGGACTTGTCTGGATAATCCGCAGATAATTGAATGCTAAATTCCATACTCGGCACCTTGAATGTGATTGGAGTCAAAGTATCAGAAAAATTCAGATAATGAAAATCGATTTTACTGGCTAGTCAAAAGGTAGAGCTTAGATAAGTTTTGTTCCCTGGTTCTTAATTGGTATTATTCAAATAGGCGGCTTGACATAGTTTAACTTTCTGGCGGTGCGCCACCCTGGGCGGTCCGTTTGGCGATGAAGGCTTGGAGTGCGGCGACCTTGTTACCATCGACCTTTACTGAGGTGTCTTTGCTGACAATTTCTTGCCAAACTTCCGTAGCGCGGACGCTGGCGTCCTTAGACCCCCGTTCTGTCCATGTGCCAAAGTTCGCGTAGTCATGCACGATGGGCTCGTAGAACTCGGTAGTATAGCGTTCCATCGTTTGCGGTGAAGCAAAAAAGTGGCCGCTCGGATCTACATGGCTAAGCGCACTTTCAAAACCGATATCATCAACGCCTGCTTGCTTGCCTGCACAAAGCTCTGCAACCATGTTGAGCACTTCGACATCCGTGATGATCTTTTCATAAGAGACACTCAGCCCGCCTTCGAGCCAACCTGCCGAGTGAATTATCACCGTGGCGCCCGCCATCAGACATCCCCAAAGACCTAGCTGATTTTCATTTGCCGCCTGTACATCATTCAGGTTGGATGCAGATCCGGCTGCTGAACGCCAAGGCAATCCGGTCATCCGCGCCATCTGCCCTGCGGCAAGTGAGGCTTGAAAATGCGAAGGCGTGCCAAAGGCAGGGGCACCGGATTTCATGTCGACGTTAGAAGTAAACGTGCCATAGCAAATTGGCGCGCCAGGGTTAACCAATTGCACTAGTGCAATTCCGGCCAAGGCCTCTGCATGGCTGAGTGTGACCGCGCCCGCAACCGTGATTGGAGCCATTGCCCCCATCAATGTGAAAGGTGTAATAATCGACATTTGGCCTTGTTTGGCAAAATCGATCAGCCCTTGGGCCATTGGTATGTCCAGCGTCCGTGGACTGTTGGTATTGATGACGGTGTAACAGTGTGGATTGGCAGCAAATTCCGCGTCGGACACCCCGCGAAAATCGCGTAGCATTTCAAAGCAGTCTATCACCTGAGGGGTTCCGCGTGAGAATACGAAAGGAAATTTGTCGGACAGCGTCAGCTGCGCCTCAGTCGTAAAGTAGTGGCGCACATTGGTGGCCACATCTTGAGGTTCAACTGAGGGCGACAGCATTTGCAGCACATCGAAATGTTGATTTAGCTTGGTATATTCAATGTAATCAGCAGCAGACGCAGGGCGACGTCCGCGCACCAGATCAGTGGCATGAGGTGCGCCTGCACCAGGTTGAAAAATCATACGCTCTAGTTCAAAGGTCAGGTCTTTGGCGCGCGCACCAGCTCGGCCTTGAATGGATTTGGGTGCAGTCGTCAGTGCCGCCTTAACCATATCACGCCCGATATAGACCATATCATCGACCACACGGGCACCACCCTTTCGGTAAATTTCTATTGCCTCAGGCAAAAGAACTTTCATCCCCAGTTCTTCCAACGTGCGCAGTGAAGTCTCATGGATTGCTGTAACCTGATCGGCTGAAAAGACCTCCATCGGGGGGAACGGATTGCGCAGATCGTGGTAGTTGACACTGCGTTTTGAAGACGCCACACTGGAAGCTGAGCGATGACGACGGCCACTGCGTGTTTTTGATCCTTCGGTGTTCATATACTTAACCTCTCATCGCTCAAATTAATTTCTAGATACCTAGGATAAAAAATGTAAGAAAATAATAACAATTCAAGATTTAATGGTGCAAGTAAAATTCTACGGCATTTTTTAAAAATCGATTGTAAGATATATGTTTGTAGGATTTGGTATATTTATGTAAATTCAAGTGATATTTTATTTATAAGCTTAGGAAAGATGGAGAGAGGGATATGACCAAAACAGCAGATGCAATTATTATTGGTGCCGGTGTTATCGGCGCAGCAACCGCTTTTGAGCTAAACAAGTTAGGCTATAAAACACTTTCAATTGATCGCAATGCTGAAGCGGGCCACGGTTCAACTTCCGGTTCCTGTGCCATAATTCGTGTGCATTATTCCACGCTAGAGGGCACAGCCTTTGCTTACGAAGGGTACTTCTACTGGCGTGATTGGGCTGACTATCTGGGGGTCAAGGATGAGAGAGGGTTAGCCAATTATCGAGAGACTGGGTGCCTGGTAATGAAGACATCAAGCAATGGCTTTATGGCAAAACATACTGACAATTGCAGAGAACTTGGTATTTCCTTTGAGGACTGGTCTTCCGAAAAGATTATGGAACGTCTACCACTTTACGATCTGCGTGGCTACCATCCCGCCAAACGTCCTAATGAAACAGGCTTTGGAGAATCCACCGGAGGCCGAGTCGAGGGAGGAATATTTTTTCCCACCGCAGGCTATGTAACAGATCCTGCTCTTTCTTCACACAATCTTCAACGTGCGGCAGAAGCTCAAGGTGGCCAATTCCTTTTCAATACGTCGGTAACCGAAATTCTGCAAAAAAATGGCAGGACTTCTGGGGTAAAGCTCTCAGATGGTAGTGAGGTCCATGCTCCCGTGGTGATTAATGTCGCCGGGCCCGCCTCTTCACTGATAAATCAGATGGCTGGGGTGACCGAAGATATGACCATCACAACCAGAGCTCTGAAACAGGAGGTGGTGCATGTTCCATCACCATCAAATTTTGACTTTGAGAACGATGGAATGATTATTTCTGATAGCGATATTTCTTGCTATGTCAGACCCGAGCATGGCAACAATATCCTGATAGGTTCTGAAGATCCCCCCTGTGACGAACACGTTTGGATTGCCGATGATTCTGACTATGATAGAAACTTTACTGATCAGTGGAATATACAGGCAATGCGCTATGCCCAAAGAGTTCCTAGCCTTCAAATCCCTAGCCGTACACGTGGTGTGGTGGATTGTTATGATGTTACCGAAGATTGGATTCCGATTTATGACAAGTCCAGTCTGCCCGGTTTTTATATGGCTTGTGGATCAAGTGGCAACCAGTATAAGAATGCACCTATCGCTGGAAAGATGATGGCAAAATTGGTAGAATATTGTGAGTCAGGGAATGACCATGATACGTCACCACTCATCTTTCACCTGCCATACATCGACCGAGATACAAATGTCGGGTTCTATTCCCGTAAACGTGAAATCAATACCGAAAGCAGCTTTTCAGTTCTTGGGTAATAACATTTGGCTTTGAAGAAAAGTCGCTCTAAAGTTGGTCTCGTGTTATAATGTATTCTCAATGGGGAGAAAATAATGACGATGGTAAACTGTATACGCTTTATGCCAAAAGATGGTCATGAAGAAGTAATATTCCGAGAAACTTCCAAAATCTATAAAACTCTTGATGGTGCATTAGAAGCGAGGCTGATTACTCTTAAAGATGGTGAATATGCTTCAATTATAGTTTGGAAAAGTATGGAGGAATTTTTGGATGTACTAAATCGAGATGTAAGATTAATTGATGTCTTAAGGCCCCACGTCAAAGTTTATGATGATGGAGAAGAGTTTCATGCTTTCTCCGGACCTTCAGTAGACCTTAGCTCTTACAACTAGATTATTTTGGTAAATTGGTTTAAAGTTCTTTACGCTACGCCGTAGTATTCACTATTATTAGTTTTTTTGGAGATTTTGATGTCAGAAAATTCCGAAAAATCAGCAAACTCAAGCTGGAATTATCATCCAGACTTACCCTTGGCTAATCCTTCTATATTTCAGTGGCCTACAAACCCGACCTTCCTGTTCAAGTGGATTTTTAATAATTGGCTCACTCTGAGTGAACGCATACTCCTTGTTGCTCTTTCTATTTTATTATGGAAGTTCTGCTATCCTGACTTTAATAAGGTTCAAGTACTTTCCTTTGATTGGGTCGCACAAACTTATGTAGTCAACTTTTTGCTCATATTAACATTTGCAGGTCTTCTTCACTGGTATTTTTATATGCGGAAAGGTCAAGGAGATGAGTTAAAATTTGATCGGCGTGGAATGGGAGAGAAAAACAAACTCTGGAATTTTTCTAACCAAGTTCATGACAATATGTTTTGGTCACTAGGTTCAGGCGTTGCCCAGTTAACATTCTATCTGATAATAACAATGTGGCTGATGGCCAATGGATATGCTCCAACCATAACTGCAACGAGTAACCCGATTTGGTTCGTATTATCTCTAATACTTCTCCCTATATTTTCAGCATTTCATTTTTATTGGATCCATCGTTTATTACACGTACCCTTGCTCTATAAGAGAGTTCACTCTCTACATCATCGAAACGTTAGTGTTGGGCCTTGGTCGGGATTGGCAATGCATCCAATTGAACATTTTCTATATTTTTCAGGTCTTTGTATCCATTGGATTGTACCTTCAGACCCAATACTTGTTATCTTTCACGTATTATGGCTTGGGCCAAATGCAGCCATGAGCCATACTGGGTATGAAGACCTTTTAGTAAAAGATAAGCGCCGCCTTGCTTTAGGTACGTTTTATCATCAGCTCCACCACCGGTATTATGAATGTAATTATGGGAACCAAGAAATGCCCTGGGACAGATGGTTTGGAACATTTCATGATGGTTCAGAGCATTCAACAACAGAGACCAGAAAGCGCAAAGTTAGAATGCATGTATGAGAACTAGGATTCACCTCGTTGCTCTCACATTTTTTTAATTTAAAATAGATACAATGCTGTAAAAATAAATGTTCACGGTTAACAAAGTAAAGGAGGTCTGTAATGCTTGTTGATGTTGGATCGGCACGCCTATTTTTTGACGTGGTAGGAGAAGGCCTGAATGCTGCCACTCCTGATATGGCATTGCGCCCAACATTGATCTTATTGCATGGCGGTCCCGGTTATGACCATTCAACGCTGCGCCCCTATTTTGACCGCTACAGCGATACACATCAATTAATATATCTGGACCATCGCGGTTGTGGACGCTCAACAGGCGAAAAGGAAACTTGGCAACTGGATCAATGGGCTGACGATATTGCAGTATTTTGCAGTACTTTGGGCATTGACTCACCTATAGTCTTTGGTCAGTCTTTCGGGGGAATGGTGGCGATGCATTACGCAGCGCGCCATCCTACAGGCATATCAAAATTAATCCTATCCTCAACGGCTGCGCAGTTTCGTCTGGACGAGACCGTGAAAATGATGCGCAAACTTGGCGGGGATCGCCCAGCAGAGGTAGCACGTCAGTTCTTTTCCAATCCATCCCAAACTGCCTATGATACCTATGGCAAAGTCTGCTTGCCGCTTTATAGCAACCCGAATGCGTCAGAGGCGGGTGCTTTTCGTGATCGAGCTATCGAGCGTCCTGAAGTAGCCCTCCATTTCTTTTCTGATGAAATGGCCCGGATGGATATGCGTGCCGAGATTGCAAACATCACATGTCCGACGCTAGTTATTGGGGGTACCATCGACCCTGTCACGCCACCTTTGTGTTCTCAAGCCATCGCCGACGCCATTGGCGATAATGCGCGCCTTCAGATGTTTGAAGGTTGCGGTCACGGGCCGCATCGGGACGATCCAGAAGGTGCCGAAAAAGTTATGCGTAATTTTCTGGTTACTCACTCCTAGACGTTTTTAAGAGGGCATTCTGGGCGCTTGCTTAAGGTTCTCGTCGATACTTGTGGATGGAATTTTGCTATCCATAAATACGTTAACAACTGGTTTGATCAAATCTAACTGATCTACCGTACCCGCCCTAATTGATAACACGTTAATTTTGGCACTATTTTTACCGAATAACAAAGACCCGCAGTTAGGACAAAACCGTTTTGTCATAGTACTTCCACTATCAGAAGTATGGGAGTAAGAAGAAACCTTGCCAAAAATTTCAACTTTGTCTTCTGGGACAAAAAGGTTTGTTCCAAATACGGAACCTGTGGCTCGACGACAATCTTCACAGTGGCAGTTGAATATAGTTTTAGGTTCAGCGTGACAAGTGTAGGTAACCTTGCCACACAGACATTTACCAGAAAATACGGACATTTTAACCTCCAATGTTTTATACTAAGGTATCTTAGACATACCCAAAGTCTATATACTGCTATGGCAGATAATTCTTCAGAATGCACCAGAATAATTAGTTAACCTTAGCATTATGTAAGAACTGAATCTATTCTGTTTGATTAAATGTGGATAAGAGATACCATTCCCAACGCCATAATACTGTCACATAAATAAGAATGATTTGAGTAGAGTTTTATAGAACGATACTCCGAAGCAATCTAACCTTCTTCACATATTTTTGAGCTGTGTTATCATGAACCAATTAATAGGAAAAAAATTTAGCAATAAAGGTAAAGAGCAATGGATACATGGTCGATAAAAAAATTGGCTGGACATTGTGGTGCCCGCCTCGAGGGAGTTTCACTCGCCAATGCATCGACATCTCAATTACAAGAAATGCGCTCTGCTTTATTTGAACATGGTGTAATTGTCATGCCCGAACAACATTTAAGCCCTGACCAACATATTAAACTCGCTGAGTTTTTTGGTGAAATTGTCGTAAACCGTTTTTTCACACCAGTGGCCAGTCATCCTATAATTGCAGAAGTGCGTACATCACCAAATCAGGCAGAGGTTATTGGGGGCACCTGGCATACGGACCACTCTTACGATGCAGCACCTGCAATGTGTTCTATATTAAGTGCTAAGGAACTCCCTCCGTTTGGTGGTGACACTCATTTCGCATCCATGGCAGCAGCCTATCGCGCTATGTCACCGGGGCTTCAAAATATTCTGAAAGATTTACGCGCATGGCACTCAGACAGCAGTTTTGCAACTACCAAACAAGGCATAAATCCTAAGCAAGGTGCTTTTCGTGATCCGGTCATTCATCCAGTTATTATTAAACATCCCAATACTGGGATACCTTGTGTTTTTGTGAATGGTGATTTCACAATCAATTTTGAAAATTGGAGTATCGAAGAAAGTGCGCCCTTGTTATCTTATCTTTATGCACTCATTACAAAACCAATCTTCACCGCAAGAGTGGTATGGGAGCCTGGAATGGTAGCCATATGGGACAACAGATTGGTCCAACATTATGCGACTGCTGATTACTCAGGATATACACGATTAATGCATCGCATCACAGTTGCAGGTGTACCATTGGAAGGCGCTTAGTACCCAAAAAGGGTGAAACTAATTGTTTTTATTAATTGAGAATTTATTTGAACTGTTGATAATTTCTTGCTTATCTACGCAGAAATTTATTTGACCCTAGAAAGCTAAAATACAATGCTTGACTTCAGTTTTTTGCTTGCTCTTAGTACTTTTTATTTTGTCATGTACGCCACTCCTGGACCAAATAATGCGATGATATTAAGTTCTGGGATTCAATTTGGGTTTCTTCGAACTCTTCCACATATGGCAGGGATTACTATCGGACATGTGATACAGCTAATATTAGTTTGCCTAGGATTTGGGAGTATTTTTACTATAATTCCTGAGCTTCAAACCGTTCTCAAAATATTTTGCGCATTGTACCTTTGTTTTCTAAGTTATAAATTACTTGGCTCTTTAAATATTGCACAAAAAGAAACCTCAAGACCTTTAAAATTTTATGAGGGAGCTATCTTCCAACTGGCAAATCCAAAGGCATGGACAATTTCGACGATGGCAGCGGCTGGCTTTTTAGATAGAAGCATTGACGTGTATTTTTCGATATTAGTTATTTCTAGCGTGGCTTTAATTGTTTGTCCCATTTCTATGGCACCTTGGCCAGCATTTGGTGCCGCGATAAAGATATGTATTAAGAATGGTAGTCTTAAGAAAATTATAGAATATTTCTTAGCAATTTTGTTACTAATGACAGCGATTCTAATTCTGACTGGTTGATTTAAAACCTTTTCTTTGTGAAAGGTAACAATACTTAATGGAAATAGTTCCATATAACAAAAAGAACATGCCAAACAGCTACATATCTAGAGAACGACAAAATACTATGGAACCTTTACACCTTTCGGAATATCCTTTCCCTTATCAAAAAAAGGCAATTCAACTACTTTAGCCTCATGTAAACACTTTTCATTATCCTGAATCATTACTTTTTCATTAAGCCATCCTTCTGATAATTCATTGTGACCTTCAAATCTCACGTATCCGATTCCACATTTTAATTCAGGGGACCAATCTCCCGCCGTTATCTTACCAACAGTTTTACTATTATTATACACCTTGAAATTAGACGTCGGAATAACTGTATCTGCCATTATCCCATATAGTAATCTTTTTTGATTACTGTTTAGTAAGGCAGCCCTCCCGATAAAGGAATGATTTTTAAAATCCACAAATTTCTCTAACCCAGCTGAAAATGGCGTCAAACCTCTATCAATATCTGTTCCATTATCAAGAATTCCAGCTTCAAGTCTCCTTGTACCCATTGCGTCTGCAGCATGCCAACTCAGATCAAATGGCTTCCCAGCTTCAAAAAAGCTATCCCATAGAGCCAAATGATCAAGACCTTCGTGTCCATAGACCTCTACTCCAACTTCACCGGTCCAGCCTGTACGAGATATTAAGACTTTTTGACCTCCAATAGTAAAATACGAGGCATTAAAATATCTTAAAGTTTCATCCATTGGAACTCCTGAAGCTCTAGATAAAACTTCAAGTGCTTTTGGACCTTGTATTTGCAGTACGTGAGACTTTGGATCTTCAATATTGACCTGATAATCATTTGAATGGGCATCAAGCCATACCTGAAACTCACCATCAGCCTGAATATACCAGAAATGATCTTCGGCAAGCCTAATAATTATCCCATCCATTAAAATACCACCATTTGGCAAACATGCTAGAGCGTATAAAGCTTTCATAGGCTTCATTAGGCTGGCATTTCTGGTAAAAATTTTGTCCATAAATTTTCCTGCATCTGGCCCTTTTATCGAGAGAGGTTTCTCTGGAACATCAAATAAAGCCACGCCCTCTCTAAGCTTTCTATAGCCTTCCAATGGATCTATCCCGTTCGTTAGAGGCACTGCTCGCCCCGCGTAAGATAAGTAAACCACTTCATCTGAATGGTATCTTTCAGCATAGGGTGACATTTTTACTCTCTTCTTTGTCATACTGATTAAACCGAAGGCCTTGCTATAATTTAATGACTTTTTACGTTCTTTATTTTCGTCCAAACCTTTATCCCTTGCTTGCAAAAAAACTTAACTGATATTTATCCTTAAGGTTAGCTTAGCTAAAATCTCAACTCACAAATTAGCATTAATAATATTCCTATCCGATTGAAACATTTAGTCAATTTTATAAAACGGAGAACCTTCTAAAAAGCCCAAGATTATAATATTGCCAGATAAGAAAATGGTTTCCCATTTGGTCTGACCTCAAAATTCAACTTTAAAATACGTCAGCAACAAATGATAGTGGCCTAAAATTTAACACTTCAAGTAAGTGCAATTAATCTACTCTTAGCGGCATTCCCTTAGTCAAAAAAGCAGATGCGATTAAGACAAATCCTAGAACTGAAAAAACACCAGAAACAGAAAATATAGTAAGAATAAGTGCTGATATTCCTGGGGTAAGTACTAAGGAAAATTCTCGCCAAGTTGAAAAGACTGTCGTCATTTCTGTTCTAATTTTCGGCGTCACCATTCTCATAAATGGGATATTTCCAATTATATCAAGCATGTCTATTCCTAGGGTTGCAATAACTAAAAGAAGAATTCCAAAAAAAATGCTTGGGGGAAGTATCCCTACAAAAGCAAAACATACACCAGATAGGAGGAAGCTATAAAATATCGTTTGCCTTATTCCTAAAAATGTTGCTAGCCGAGCAAAATAACTAGAGAAAAATAGAATGCTTATAATTGCTCCCATTATAAATCCAATATACTGGGTCTCTACTCCCAAATTTAATAAGTATACTGGTCCATAAATGAAAAATACGACCCATGCTGATGAGCGTGCAAGGGCGATAAGATATGCAATGCGCATATGAGGATTTCTGAAATAAATCATTAGGTTTTTACGTATAGAAAGGTGTGTTTCTTTTGGCTTTCTAATTTGCTCTGCCTCTTTTATCCTCAGAATCCAGAAGACCAGGCCAAGCAAAATAATAAAACCCCCGGATAATAAATATGGAGCCTCCTGCCCAATGTTGACATAACTCCAGGTTCCTATACCTGGAAATAATACATAAGCCCCACCAGCCATAAAAATCTTTCTACTTTCTGTGCTTGCTAGTTGATTTTTTGAGATAAAATCCATTGTATAAAGTGATATACACATCATTATAATGCCGGCTGAACCCATCCTAAATATATTAGCTAAAATAAAACCTTCAGTTGTATTTAAAAGAAAAAGTGGCACGCTCATAAACGCAACCAGACACGAAATAGAAAATAATATCCTTCTAGAAAAAACCTGTATTAGAAATCCTGCTGAGAGGATTATTGGGATACATACTATCGAAGAGATAAAGAATGAAATTGATAATCCATAAGCACTCCCAAAAAGTTCGAGACCATTAATTGATACGACAGAACTTAATACCGCTCGGCTTATATTGTCTAAGCCATATATTCCTGCCAATGTAAGCCCAGATGGTGTTCTATCCTGTGCAATTCTTATAGGTGGTCTAATTGGCATGGGTGCCACTCACAGTATTTTTTCAATGTGAGTAAGCTAGGTGACAAATAATATTAATAGTCAAGAAAATTCACAGTCAAACTAAAAAGAGGACCACGATATTTCAAATATGACGTTGACTACAAGCCCCTATAACTTTTAATCTTAAGGGGTTCTTTGTTAAGTGCTTAATTTTAAGAGGACTTTGCCACTGTGCTTACCATGTCCGAATTTAGCAAGCGCAGTTGCGGCCGATTCAAACGGATACGGCCCGTCTATTAGAGATTTCATTGAACTTTTAACATATGAGTGGATAAACTTTTCTAACCCAGCGTTTGGCTTGAGTGCCAGTATCCTAAGAGTCTTTTTTGTTAACAACTTGGTCAACCCCTTTAAAATAAGTATAGAAATCAAATTTGTTAAATTCCCGCCCACGGTTATATAAATACCATTATTCTCCAGTCTTCTGACGTAATCCCAAGGCCAGAACATACTTTTTGTGTCCAATATAAAGTCATATTTTTCACTAATCTTTCTTAAGTCAGATTTTTTGTAGTCAAAAACATTGTCGAAGCCAAGTTTTTGCATGTCGTTAAGTTTTTTCCCAGTATCGACTCCATCAATTCGAATCCCGTTTTTCTTAAGTATTTGAACCGCTAATGTTCCTACTCCCCCACCAGCACCATTTATCAAGATTTTCTCACACTTTTTGCCATCCAATAGCTCTATGCCTTGTTGTGCCAATAACCCTGCATGCGGAAGAGTAGCAGCTTCCTCCAAAGTTAAATTATCTGGTATCTTGGTGATTGATTTCTCTTTGACCACTACATAATTGGCAAAGCTTCCAAATCTGTCTTCACTAAGATCCCCACATACTCTATCCCCAATACATAAATTCTTAATTTTTTTGCCAAGCTTCTTTACCACACCACTCATTTCCATCCCTGGCTTTAATTTTGGTCTATAAAATCCAAATAAAAACCTATATAAAAGCGGCTTTCCTGTGCTTAAAGCCCAATCGTAATCGTTTACTGACGAGTAACTTACCTCAACAAGCACTTCATCTTCATCTATATCAGGCAATGCACTCTCCTTCATCTCTAGCAACGGAGTTTCTCCATAACCTCTCAAAACAAAAAATCTCATAGGCGATTCTTTAACTCTCTTTTGACCCATTTTTCCCAAATCCAAATGAAACAATTAATTTTAAATAAATTTACTAGAAGTTGAAGTTTTTTGTTTTTTTTTACATTATCTAAATATGGGTCACCGTCAAAATCTTCCTGAGACAGCCAGCGTCGCAAATTATGAGAGCGACGGTCGTCTCAATGCACCGTCTGCAGTTAGAAATTCTAAACCTATTGTCGAATTAGTAAGAAAGACTGCAATCAAATCAGGAAACGCACTGGAGATAGCCAGTGGTACTGGCCAGCATGTTGTAAAGCTTGCCTCTGCTTTGCCATACCTAAATTGGCAGCCCTCAGACGTGGATGAGGCCCGTATTAAAAGTATTCGTTGCTGGAGTGATGACCAGAATTTAAAAAACCTAAAACCTCCGTGCCTGTTAGATGCAACTACGGAAGGTTGGGCTGCAGAGCATCATGGTCAAGACCTCATTCTCTTGGTGAACTTACTGCATTTGATTAGCACTAAAGAAACAAAAATTTTGGTTAAAGAAATGTCCAAGGCGCTGGCTTCAAATGGGCTTTCAATTATTTATGGACCTTTTATGCGTAGTGGAAAGCTAATTAGTAAGAATGACATGGAATTTCATCATAGTTTAATTAATGCTGACCCCGATTTGGGATACAAAAATGATGTCGATATGTTGAATTTGTTTGGTGAAGAAGGTTTAGTCCATTTGAGTACTGAGAAAATGCCTGCAAATAATTTGGCCTTTATACTTCAAAAACCCTAAATAGGCCTTTCTATTACAAGTAGAAGTGCTCTTACATTTTTAAAAAGATAAATTTGCATTTTCAGATATCAATGTATTATTGGTAGTCTTAATAGAAATAGTTGAGAACCAGGGAAGCTCGACTTTTGGAGCCTCCCTGGAAGGGAGGTATTACTTTGAAGTGCTAAAATCAGGGTAAGATTCCATACCTAATTCAGCCAAATCTAATCCTTTCAGCTCGTCCTCTTCGGAACACCGCAAACCTACAAAGGCGTCTATCAATAGCCAGACAAGGTAAGAT
>Ga0208277_1000938_pt1 | contig 17237 bp, 17 predicted proteins | sample ETNtaG_5_FD_185782 | JGI IMG/M metagenome (GOLD analysis project Ga0208277, IMG submission 185782) | Marine microbial and viral communities from oxygen minimum zone, Eastern Pacific Ocean - ETNP201406SV205 (SPAdes) (version 2) | ecosystem: Environmental > Aquatic > Marine > Oceanic ...
TATGAAAATAAATACTATCTGCCTTCAACATCAAAAGTTGAATATTTTATCAAGGATATGAAACTGGCAAATTGGTTAAAAGATGATATCCCTAGCATGATTGGAGCAAACCAACAATTAGCTAAAGGTCAAGATATTGTTAAAGGAATGATAACTGTCAAATATTCTGACTACTTAATAAATAAAAGCCTACCTGATTACATATTTAAGAAAAAACGGATTGACTAAGAAAGGGCATCAGATAAGTATACCATAATGGCATTTTGAGCATGCATTCTGTTTTCAGCTTGATCAAAGACAATGGAGTTTTTTGATTCCATCACCTCATCAGTAACCTCTCTCCCCCTCTCAGCAGGAAGGCAGTGCATAAACAGTGTATCTTTTCCAGTGCTATTAATTAAAATCTCATTAACCTGATACGGTGCAAAAACTTTTTCTCTTTCAGCTGCCTCCTCTTTTTGCCCCATAGATGCCCATACATCCGTATAAATCACATCAGCATCTTTTACTGCTGAAATAGGGTCATGGGATAACTCAAATGATGATAAACCTGTATCTATTACCATTTCAACAGTCTTCATATCAGGATCAAATCCCTTTGGACTACAACAAACAAAGTTCATTGGTATTCGTGTGGCTAATTGCAACCACGAGTTAACAATATTATTCCCATCACCCATATAACAAATATTTAGATTTTCAAGATCTCCTTTATGCTCCCAAATCGTTAATATATCTGCAAGTATTTGGCATGGGTGGTTATAATCAGTAAGGCCATTAATTACAGGGACATCGGAATGATTTGATAATTCTATAATATGTTTATGATCAAAAAGTCTTGCCATAATAATATCATTATAACGACTGAATACACGTGAAATGTCTTTTATAGCTTCGCGCTTTCCAATGCCTATGTCATTAGGTCCTAGGAAAAGAGCATGCCCTCCCATCCATTCAAATCCAGTTTCAAAAGATACACGTGTTCGAGCGGAAGGTTTTGCAAATATCATGGCCAGAGATTTCCCCTCAAAAGGTTTAAAGATATCTTTGTTATGAAACTTCGCTTTTAAATCCTTAGCAATATGTAATAGTTCCCATATCTGACTATTTGAATAATCTGTAAGATGTAAAAAATGTTTAGGCATATTCCCTCTATAATATATATCTACTCAAATCTTGGTCTTCTAATATACCATTTAATGATTCTTTAACAACCTTTGCAGTTATCTTGATTTTTTTTTCACCTTTTTTAGGATGCTCAAATAAAGGTTTTTCTAAAAGTGTCGTCATAATTGTATGTAATCTACGAGCACCTATATTCTCCATCTTTGCATTAACATCTGATGCAATCTGAGCTATTGCACGAATTGAAGCTGAATTAAAATCCAATTCTACATTTTCAGCACTTAGTAGAGCAGTGTATTGCTTGATTAATGCTGATTTTGGATGAGTTAATATTTTTATAAAATCATCTGTTGTCAGCTTTTCCATTTCTACTCTTATTGGGAAACGACCTTGTAACTCTGGAATCATATCTGAAGGTGTGCTTACATGAAATGCCCCAGCAGCGATAAATAGAATATGGTCGGTAGCTATTACGCCATACTTTGTGTTAACATTACTCCCTTCAATAATTGGTAATAAATCCCGCTGAACTCCTTCGCGACTAACATCTGGACCAGAAATAGAATTATTACCGACAACTTTATCAATCTCATCTAAAAAAACTATTCCATCATTTTCTGTCCGTTCTTTTGCAATACGAACAACTTCATCTTGATCAATTAATTTTGAAGCTTCACTATCTATTAATACTTCTCGAGCATCTGTGACCTTCATTTTTTTTAAACGTTTTGACTTAGGTAAAGAACCAGAAAGCATATCTTTAATATTCATTCCAATATCTTCCATTCCCATAGGACCAATAACTTGCATACCTATAGTTGGGTCATCTGAGGTTTCAATCTCAATTATTTTATCTTCAAAGTCCCCATTTTCTAATTTTTTTCGAATTCTTTTCCTAGTTCTCTCTTGTCTTGCTTTCAATTCTTCAGATTCAGATTTTTGATCTTTTTTATCATTATTAGGAAATAATATATCCAATATTCGTTCATTAGCTAAATATTCTGCTAAATCCATTACCTCCTCATATTTTTCCCGCTCAACTAATGCTACAGATGTATCCATAAGATCTCGAATGATAGATTCAACATCTCTCCCCACATACCCTACTTCAGTAAATTTGCTTGCTTCAACTTTTATAAATGGAGCACTTGCTAATGCAGAAATTCTTCGTGCAATTTCTGTTTTACCAACGCCAGTTGAACCAATCATAATAATGTTGTTTGGCATTATCTCCTTTCTAAGTTTTCCCTTGATCTGCCTACGGCGCCAACGGTTCCTTAGAGCAATGGCTACTGCTTTTTTTGCATTTTCTTGACCAATAATATATCGGTCTAATTCATTTACAATTTGTCTTGGTGTCATAAGCACTTCAAATCTCTAAAACAGAAATAGAATCGTTTGTATATATACATAAATCGGAGGCAATTTTTAATGAATTAACAGTTATATCTTTAGCAGATAATTTGGAAGAAGTTTTTAAAGCAGTTGCCGCTGCTTGAGCAAAACCTCCTCCAGAACCAATAGACACAATATCGTTGTCAGGTTCTATAACATTTCCATCGCCTGCAATAATAAAACTATGGGTTTTATTCATCACCACTAACATTGCATCTAAATGACGCAACATTTTATCCATTCTCCAATCCTTTGCTAACTCAACAGTTGCTCTTTTTAAATCGCCCTCATATTGTTCAAGTTTTTGTTCAAATTTTTCAAACAATGTTAGAGCATCTGCTGCCGCACCTGCAAAACCACCTAAAACTTTAATCCCTGAAAATTTAAATTCACGAACTTTGATAGCTTTTTGTTTAAACGACATATCTCCAAAGGTAACTTGACCATCTCCAGCCATTGCAACCTGACCTTTGTGGCGCACCCCAATTATTGTTGTTGAGCGAATTGGTTTTTCCATTTTCACTTATTATTTAGTTAGTTGTTTAAATAACTTTGAATCACCTGGCAAGACGAGCATAGTTTTTTCATCAATAACTTTTTCATAGGCTTCTAGAGTGCGGGTAAATTCATAGAAGTCAGGAGATTTTGAAAAGGAGGAAGCATATATATCAAGAGCTTTTGCCTCTCCCTCACCCCGAATTTTTTGGGATTTTTTATATGCGTTTGCTAAAATGACAGTTTTATCACGATCTGTAGCTGCTCTAATTTTTTGCGCTTCTTCCTCACCCTCTGATCTAAATTTATTTGCTTGTCGTTTCCGCTCTGCTTCCATTCTAGCATAGATTGAAGACTCATTTTCGCGAGGAAGATCTACCCTGCGAATTCGTACATCAACAACCTCAATACCATATTTATTAGTCTCTTCATTACTCGCTTCTGTTACTTTATGCATAATAAGCTCTCTATTTTCAGTAATAATCTCTACCATATCATGCGTTCCAAGCTCCTGTCTTAATTCAGAATAAACTATATCATCAAGTCTAGTTTTTGCAGTTGGAACTGCTCTTACAGTTTGTAAAAAAAGAAGAGGATCTACAATACGCCACCTTACATAGTTATCAATAATTAGTGATTTCTTATCTTTACTTAAGATCTCTTCTGGAGGGACATCGTATTCTAATAGTCTTTTTTCAAATGTATTTGATGTCTGAAATGGAGCTGGTAGTTTCCAATTCAAACCAGGTTCATTTAGTGTGCGAACAGGTTTACCAAATTGAAGGATTACAATTTGTTCAGTTTCATCTACAATTATTATAGTAGATAAAGCAAATGCAGCTAAAATAGTACCTAAAATTAAAATATAATTTTTCATTATTTTTTTACTCCTTTAATTCTATCAGGATTAAGATTTAATAAGTTGAGCATGTTGCCACTATTCTTATCTGGTACTATTATTTTTTCAATATTTGGCAATACCCTTTCCATTGTCTCAAGATAAAGCCTTTTCTCTGTTATGCTTTTTGCTTTGTTATATTCTTTCAAAATTGTCGTAAACTTTGCTGCATCTCCCTCTGCTCGCTTTATTCTTGATTCTTTAAAACCCTCTGCATTTCTAATCATTGCTTCCGCTTCACCTCTTGCCTTAGGAATCACATCATTCCTATAGCCCTCTGCTTGATTTACCATTCTATTTTTATCTTCTTTTGCCGATGCTACATCCTTGAATGCTCCAATAACTTCTTTAGGTGGTGATACATCTTGTAATTGCACAGCCACTACATGAATACCGGATTGATATTTATCTAAAATTGTTTGAAGTTGAAGTTTTGTTTCTTCTTGGATTGTAAACTTACCTGTAGTCAAAGTTTCATCAATCATATTTCGTCCAACTACCGTTCTGAGACTTGCTTCAGCAGCTGTACGGACTGTCAATTCTGGCGCAACAATATTAAAGAGGTAATCTACTGGATCTTTAATTTTATATTGGACAATCATTTCCGCATCAACAATATTTTCATCACCTGTTAACATCAAACTCTCTTTTTCTACTGTTCTATATTGACCGTTCTTAAGACTCCTAAAACCAATTTCGATCCTTTTAACTTCAGTTATCTTTGGCTTGCTTACTGTTTCAATTGGTGCTGGAAATTTTATATTTATTCCCGAACCTTCAACTCTTGTCTGAGCTCCAAAAGTTCGTATCACTCCTACTTCATCAGGTCCAACACTATAAACAGTAACAAATAAAAACCATACTGCAAATAGTATTAATATAATTGGCATAATTTTAAAATTGAAATCAGGAATTTCTACTTCCTGATCACCAACCATAACTCTACGTGTAGCCATAATTTCTCCTTTATATTTCTTTTCTTAATCTTGCTACTGGATAGCCTAATTGATCACGATATTTAGCAACTGTCCTTCTAGCTAAATTATATCCCTCTTGATCTAGTTTGCCAACTAATTCATCATCGCTTAAGGGCTTTTTTTTATTTTCTTTTGTTATTATTCTATTTAATGATCTTTTGATTACAAATGTGCCTATTAAAAGACCATCACTTAATTTAATTGAATCAGTAAAAAAATGTTTCAATTCAAAAATACCATAGGGAGTATCTACATATTTTCCACGAGTTGATCGACTTATTGTAGAAATATCCATATCAATTTTATCAGCGACATCTTGAAGTTTCAATGGTCTCAAAAAATCATTATCTCCTGAAAACCATTCGGGCTGAAATTGTATTATAGTACGCATCACATTAACTAAAGTATGCCTACGCTGCTGTATAGCTTCAATAAACCAGTTTGCAGAATCCAATTTACTTTTTATGAATTTTTTTGCATCTTTATTCAAGTCATCTTTTATTAATCTCTGTTGATAGTCCTGATTTATTCTTAGCTCCGGTGTACCACCATCATTCGTTGTTATCAACCAATCATTATTTTCTTCTGTTATAATTAAGTCTGGTATAACAGTTTGGAATTTATCTCTATAACCTTCTCCCGGGTGGGGATTTTGATGCGAAATCTCTAATACAGCATCATGAAGTTCGTCCTTTGAGCAATTTAATTTGGATTCAATTTTTTCATAACGCTTATGCATAAAATCATCAAAAAAATTATTGATTAGATTGTAGGCTAATGAATTAGGTTTATTTTCTAACTGAATCATCAAACATTCCCTAAGGTTTCTTGAACCAATGCCTTTGGGCTTAAGTCTTTGAACTTTATTTAAAATAGGTTCAACTTCTTTTTCCAATAATTCAAATCGATCAGCAATTAATATTAAATCTGTATCAAGATAGCCTCTTTCATTAGTGTTCCAAATAATTTCTTCTGATATTTCTTTTTCCAGTTCATTCATATCTATATCTTTAAGTTGATCAATCAAATCTTCTAGTAGACTATGCCTATCAGGTAATGGCATTTCTTTTTTTTGTTCAGATAAATAATAAGTAGATTCATCACTGTACATATCTTCCATTGAGACATCAATATCATCAATAGGCGTCTCATCCTTTTTCTCATCTACATGATCATCCTGAGCCTCTAATTGCTCTAAAAGCGGATTCTGCTCTAATTCTTCAATAATTGCTTGTTCCAGATTTATAGAATTTAGTTGCAATAATCTTGCCTGTAAAATTTGCCTTGGAGCAAGTTTTTGTTTTTGTGTTTGGATTTGTTTTAGTGAAGTAGGCATTAGTCTAATTTAAATTTTTCACCTAGATATAATCGTCTAGCTTCTTCATCATTTGCAAGAAATTCAGATGTGCCAGATTTTAAAATCTGGCCATCAAACAAAAGATACGAACGATCTGTTATAGATAAAGTTTCCCTTACATTATGATCCGTAATTAAAACCCCTATCCCCTTTTCTTTTAGAGAAGATACTATACTCTGAATTTCCTCTACAGCAATTGGATCAACACCAGCAAATGGCTCATCCAATAATACAAAATCTGGGTCCATACATAAGCATCTTGCGATTTCCACCCTTCTTCTTTCTCCTCCAGAAAGGGTATGACCTTTACTATCAGATAAATGGCTAACTGATAGATCATCTAAAAGAGCCTCCATTTTATTTTGCTGATCTTTAGAGGGAAGGTCACGTCGCATTTCAAGTACTAGTTTAAGATTCTCTTCAACAGTTAATTTTCCAAAGATCGATGGCTCTTGAGCTAAATAGCCTATCCCTTTTCTCGCTCTTTTATACATTGGAGCATTTGTGATGTCAGACTGATCTAAAAATATATTCCCAAGCGTTGGTTTAATCATTCCCGTAATCATGTAAAATGAAGTTGTTTTGCCTGCTCCATTCGGACCCAACAATCCAACAACCTCTCCCCTCTGGAGTTTTACATCCACCTCTTTTACTACCATTCGTTTACCATATTTTTTATGCAAACCCGTGGCACTTAAAATATCACTCCGGCTTCTCATTAATATTTTCTTCCTGTCACACCTGTTGGGTTTAAAATTTTCCAATTTTTAAGGTCTGAATCAGATTCAAACCCTATTCCATATAATGTATCTTTATCTAACGTAGTAATCATTATATTTTCTTTTGTTTTAAGTTTTTCACCCTTGGCATCCCAGAATAATATATCCGAATAAAGTGTTATTCCACTATCCGATTTTGCAACTACATTACCTTTGGCCATCATATCATTAGAGTTTTGATGTACTTCAGCCATATTAGAGGTTAATACAGATGTATGATTTTCATTATTATCATAAAAATCAATATAAACATTGCTATCTAACATAATGAATTCTTTCTCGTTATATTTTTCTAAATGCCCAGATTGTACTTTAGCGCGTATTATACCTTCGTCTGTTAAAATAATATTAACTCCCCAACTCTCTTGATCAGGTAAACCCTCTCTTGACTGTAAATCTTGAATTAATTCTTTTGAACACGAGAATAATAATAAAAACAGTGAATATATCAATACATTCATTATTTTAATTTTTTAATATGTTTTCCTTCATAGTTTGAAAAACAGAGTCGGTACGACCTTGCTCCTCAACAATCCAAGAAACAGCTTCACGAAAAGCTCCCTCGCCACCAGAAGATTTTGTGATATACTTCGCTATTTTTTTTACTTCTTTAATAGCATTTGCTACCGCTATTGGTAAAACAACTTTACTCATCACCGGCAAGTCAATTAAATCATCACCAATGTATGCTATATTTGAATCCTCTAAAGAATACTTTGCTTTTAATTCATTATATGCTGGAATTTTATTTAATGTCCCATTATAAACATCTTTGATCCCTAGTTCTTTAGCTCTCTGATCTGTAGCAGATGAGTATCTTCCAGATATTAGGGCTATTTTCAAATTTGCAGCTTTAGCTATTGCAACACCAACACCATCAAAAACTGTGAATTTCTTTAGCTCGATACCACCTGTCCCTTTATAAAAAGCACCATCTGTCCAAACACCATCCACATCTGAGATAAGCATTTTAATATTTTTGAAGTTAATACTCATGATATTGAAGAGCGAATTTTCAATAATTGATCAAGTAACTCTTCTAGACTTGCAAGGGGCCACTGTGTTGTCGCATCTGATTTTGCATTCTCTACATCATTATGAACTTCCATAAAAACACCATTACATCCAGCAGCAACTGCTGATTTAGCTAATGTTGGTATAATTTCGCGGTTACCCCCAGTTGTTTTTCCATCCCCCCCAGGCAACTGGGCACTATGAGTGGCATCAAAAATAACAGGATAACCAAAATCCTGCATAATAGGTATTGCTCTCATATCTGCAACAAGATTATTATATCCGAATTGCGTACCTCTATCAGTAAGCAATATTTTTGTACAATCACTCTCCTCTAGTTTATTAACAACATTCTTCATATCCCATGGTGCCAAGAATTGACCCTTTTTTACATTTACAACCTTGCCTGTTTTAGAAGCCGCAATTAAAAGGTCGGTCTGTCTACATAAAAATGCAGGAATTTGTAAAATATCAGCTATTCTAGATACTTCCTCAGCTTGTTTAGGTAGATGTATATCTGTAAGGATTGGCAGTCCAGTCTCTAGTTTTACTTTTTCGAGTATACCTAAACCTGCTTCAATTCCCAAACCTCTAAATGATGATATAGATGAACGGTTGGCTTTATCAAATGAACTTTTATAAATAGCCTTTATACCAATCTTTTCGGAAATCTCTTTGATAGCATTAGCCATAAATAAAGAATGGTCGAGGCTCTCTATAACACATGGGCCCGCTATAAGGACAAGATTATGGCTGCCTATAATTATATCTTTAACGGAAACAGTATTCATTGATTGTACCTAATTGATGCTGCAATAAAATCTCGAAATAGTGGATGAGATTTATTAATTCTGCTCTTTAATTCTGGATGAAATTGACCAGCGACAAACCAAGGGTGCTCTTTTATTTCAATTGCCTCTACCACACCTAAATCATTATTGATTCCAGAAAATACAAGACCATGTTTTTCTAAATTTTTTCTATAACGATTATTTACTTCATATCTATGGCGATGTCTTTCAGATATTTTTCTTTTTTTATAAGCTAAATAAGTCTTAGTTCCTTTCTTCAATTCACAATCATATGCTCCGAGACGCATGGTCCCTCCTTTAATCTTTATTGCTCTTTGGGATTCCATAAGGTCAATAACAGGATATTTTGTACTTTTATCAAATTCTGTTGAATTAGCACCTATAAGCTTACATACATTTCTAGCAAAATCTATAACTGCACATTGCAGCCCTAAACATATACCTAAAAATGGGATATTATTTTCTCTGGCATATTTTGATGAAAGAATTTTACCTTCACTTCCCCTAGAACCAAATCCAGGTAATAATAAAATTCCATCCACTTTAGAAAAAACCATTTTTGCAGATTTATCATTTTTTATTTTTTCTGTTTGAATCCATTCAATACATACCCGGGCATTATTTTCCACTCCTGCATGTACGAAGGCCTCCATAACGCTTTTATATGAATCCATAAGTTCAGTATACTTACCACATAATGCTATTCTTACTTCACTTTTTGGATTGTTATAATTACGCATAAATCTCTTTAAATCATCTAAGTTAGGAGTTTTTTCTATCTTTAGTCTTTCCTTGATTAATCCCCCGGCATTCTGTTCATGCATAGCCAAGGGTACTTCATATATACTCTCAACATCTTTGCCTTCTATTACATGATCTGACCTAACATTACAAAATAATGCAATCTTATCTCTTACTGATTGCTCTATTGGATATTCTGACCTACATAAAATCATATCTGGAGAGAGACCAATTTCGCGGAGTTTCATAACAGAATGCTGTGTAGGTTTTGACTTTAGTTCTCCACTTGCCTTTATATATGGAAGCAGCGTAACATGGATTATCATGTAATTGTGATACCCCACCTCGATAGATAGCTGGCGAATAGCTTCCATAAATGGCAGGCTTTCTATATCGCCTACAGTACCACCCACTTCACAAATGATAACGTCATATTTTTTAGGATAGTTTAGAGCGCGTATAGAATTTTTTATTTCATCTGTAACGTGCGGAATAACTTGTACAGTCTCTCCTAAATACTCTCCTTTTCTTTCCTTTTCTAGAACCTTGCTATATATCTGACCAGCTGTTGCATTATTAGATTTCGTCATTTCTACATCAATAAATCTTTCATAGTGCCCTAAATCAAGATCGGTCTCTGACCCATCATCTAAAACAAAAACCTCACCATGTTGATAAGGATTCATGGTACCAGGATCAACATTCAAATATGGATCTAATTTCATAATTGTTACATTGACATTTGCTTGCTTCAATAAATAACCAATTGAAGATGCCGCTATTCCTTTACCAAGACCGGACATAACGCCACCAACAACAAAAATATATTTACTATTTTTATGTTTTTTCATCAATCAAATTTTTTTCAATTATCTTTAAAACTTTTGCTAGGTCATCCAAAGTATCAACAGAAACACTATCATAATCAGTTATAACTGCACGTATGGGAATATTATTATCTAGTGCACGTAATTGTTCTAGACTAGTCCGTAATTCTCTATCAGAAGGAGCTAGGTTATAATATTGAATAAGTGTCTCTCTGCAAAATCCATATGCTCCCACATGACGATATACACCACCTATTTCAACATCAAAAATATTACGTTTAAACTCTACTGCATTTCTTTTCTCATCAATTATAGCCTTTACAACATTAGGATTTAAAAGGTCGCTTACTGTCAATTTTGTACTAACAACAGTAGACATCCTTACACTTTCATCCTCAAATGAATCTACTAATGAATCAATAACGTAGGGATCAATTAATGGTTCATCTGCCTGTATATTAATAATAATCTCTGCATCATGTATTTCTTCCATTACTTCAGCGATACGATCAGTACCAGAAGAATGAGATTGAGAGGTCATAATAATATCAAAATCATAATTTTCCAGTGCAGATTTGGTTTCTTCTGAATCAATCGCTAATAAAACTCTATCTAATTTTTTTGCCTTTTGAGCCCGTTCTATTGTATGAGCAACCAAAGGTTTACCATTCAAATCTGCTAATATTTTCTTTGGAAAACGTTTAGATGCTAAGCGAGCAGGTATGATACCAATATTCATATTACAGTATTCTAAAGCTGTTGTATTTTATCAAAATCAGCGAATAATTCTTCATATTTTATATTTACCAAATAAAAAAATAAAAGATAATTAAAAACAAGTTTTAAATATTTTGAAATTTAATTCACTTGTAAAGGAAAGGACAGTATAACTAGATAAATACATTAAATTATTCAAACCTTAAAGATTCAATAGGATCTAACTGAGCCGCTCTCCACGCGGGATAAATTCCAAAGCCAATTCCAATTACAGAACATACTATTAATCCAATTACAGCCCAATCAAGGGGAATAACTGCCGGAATATTGAATAGGAAAGAAACAATATTTCCACCTGATATACCAAGTATAATTCCCACAAAACCCCCAAATTGGCTTAAAAATATAGCTTCCATTAAAAATTGAGTTAGTATATCATTCTTAGTTGCGCCAATTGCCTTGCGTATACCTATTTCTTTTATCCTCTCAGTTACTGAAACAAGCATAATATTCATAATTCCAATCCCTGCCACAACTAGAGCAATAATACTAACTAACAAAGCAAATAATTTTATACCACTCGTAAAACCTGAAAATTGCTCAATCATTTCAGTATTAGTAACAATCTCAAAATCATTCTCCATATCTGGAGATACTTGACGGATTGATCTTAAGTGACCAATTACTTCATTCATTGTTTTATTATAAAATTCTTCAGATCGAGATTCAACATGAATTCTTATGCTACTCCATTTATCAGAAAATTTTTCAATATAGGTTGTGATCGGAACACCTATATAATTATCTTTACTTGTACCAAATGCTTCGCCCTGTCTCTGGGTTATACCAATAACAAAATATCCTAAACCATCTATTTTTATCTTTTTACCTATTGGATCTTCATAAGGAAACAACTGATCAACCACATCCATCCCAAGCACACAAACATTTCTAGAATAATGAATATCATCACTAATAAAATTTCGTCCATCTGCAAGAAAGGTATTATAGAACCTTATAGTACCTTCGTCCCCACCAAACAAATCAACATTATTTTTAACTTTTTTCCCTCTATATTGGATATCTTTCGTAGAGGTTCCATCTGCTGGACTTATTAACAATGGTAATTTTACTCTATCTTTTAGTTTTTTATATTGGTCTATTGTAATGTTTTTTCTATTACGAAATTTTCTACTATCTCCACCAAAACTAATTTCAGGGTATTTTTGAATAACAAAAGTATTAGCGGCGAATACATTCAAACCCGATGCAACAGATGATTCCAAAGTTCTAATCGCGGTCATGACACCAATTACTGAAAAAACACCTATGCTAATTCCTAGCAAAGTTAGTGAGGACCTAAGTTTGTTCTTTCGAATCGAATCTATAGCCATCCAAAAACTTTCTTTTATTGTATTTTTAATATTTCTTGAGGGCATTTTCTATTCATACCTTAATGAATCAATTGGATCAAGTTTTGCGGCACGGTAAGATGGTATAAATCCAGATATTACACCAACAATCATACTCATTAACATTGCAAACATTGACAGTCCAAGTGGCAAAGTTGATGGAAAAAATTTATTGATAAAAAAGCTAAAAAAATATGCTAACGATATTCCTACCATTCCAGCAAAAAGACATATAATTACTGCTTCCATCAAAAATTGCCCCATAATCATCGCATTAGTGGCTCCAATTGCCTTCCTTATACCAATTTCGCGGGTACGTTCTTTTACTGAAACAAACATAATATTCATTATCCCTATCCCTCCAACTACAAGTGATAAAAGAGTTATAAATAATCCTGTACCTCCAATTGCTAGTTTCAGTGTTGTATATTGTTTCTCGAACGCTTTCGTTTGATTGATTGCAAAATCGTTATTTTCATTGGGTTTTAAGCCTCTTATATGTCTCATAACAGATATAACTTCATCAAGACCCTCTTCCATTTTTTCAGAGGGTATCTTTACACTAAGTCTCATCCAACCTCTTCTTGAAAAAATTCTTTTGTACGCGCCAAGAGGTAGTATTGCCTGTTTGTCAACACTAAAAAACCCTAGAAATTTTCCTTGTTTCTCTAATACTCCAATGACTCTGAATTTCATATCATCAATTTTTATGTATTTTCCTATAGGGTCCTGATCTCCAAAAAAAGCCTTCCTAATCCCATCTCCAATAACTGTAACCCTTGATCCAGAACGATCTTCATTTCTAGTAAAGAATCTTCCAAGCATAATGTTAGTATTTATAGTTTCCATATATTCTTCATTAGTCCCAAAAATTTCAGTCCGTGTTTCTTTTTCTTTATATGATAAAGAAGCACCTCTTTGCATAACCGGTGCTACTGCTTGAGCATACTGAGATCTTTCTTTTATCTTATCCACATAATCGGGAAGTATTCGCGGCCTATTTCTTACTTCCCACCATTCCATATCGCTAAACCATTCATAGCGGCTTATGTATAAAATATCTTTCCCAAGCCATGACATGCTATTTTCAAATGATCTATCAAGACCAGAAATAAGTGTCCCCATTAGAGTAACAGAAAGAATGCCAATTATAATACCCAATGCTGTTAAGATAGAGCGTGTTTTATTTGCAAATACTGCCGCTAATGAAATTTTAAGATTTTCAATAACAAGAAGAATCATAATTATTTTTTTTCAAGATCCTCTATAATTTTGCCATCAAACAATCGAATAATCCTGTTTGCATGTTGGGCTATATTATCCTCATGGGTAACAAGAATAATAGTATTCCCTTTATTGTGTAATTCATCAAGAATTTGCATTATCTCTTGACCACTTTTAGAATCAAGATTCCCTGTTGGCTCATCTGCAAGAATAATAGAAGGATTGTTCACCAAAGCTCTTGCTATCGCAACACGCTGTCTTTGGCCTCCAGATAATTCATTTGGCCTATGATGAGATCTATCAGACAACCCAACACTATCAAGAGCACCCAAAGCCATTTTTGCCCTTTGCTCCTTTCGAACATTCGCATAGACAAGAGGTATTTCCACATTATGCTGTGCAGTAGCTTTAGGAAGAAGATTAAAAGTTTGGAAGACGAAACCTATTTTACGGTTTCTTATTGAAGCAAGTTGGGCATCATCCATAACCTGAACTACTTCATTTTCGAATTCATAATCCCCAGATGTAGGTGTGTCAAGACAGCCAATCATATTCATTAGAGTTGACTTACCTGATCCTGAAGGCCCCATAATTGCTAGGTATTCATTTTCATTAATATTTAAATCAATACCATCTAAGGCTCTTACTTCTTCACCTCCGACATTATAAATCTTATAAATTTTATTAAGTGAGATGAGTGGCATGAGATATTTGAATATTAATTATATAGCCGTTGTAGATATTAATCAGATTACTACCAATTTACTTATCATCAATCAATACATTATCGGTGACTGATACTAATGCGCCATTATATAGTTCCTTGCTTAATACTCGATATCCCCCTGTCACAATCATTTCACCAAGTTCAATACCTGATATTATCGAATAGTAATTTTCACTAGAAATTCCGACATCAACTGGCTTAATAATCGCATATTTCATATTTGGCGGTGCTTTCTCTTTTTGAAATTGATTTTCCAAAACAAATACAATATCAATAGGATTTACTTTTTTAAATACACGTTCTACATCTTCATTTTTTCTCTGCCATTTCATTTTATTTTTTTTCTTCTTATTCTGCTCAGAATAATTTTCTGGTCTTGATGTAAGAGATTGTATAGGGATTGCTGGTGTACTTTCAAGAGTCTCTGTGATAATATTAACTGTACTACTCATCCCAGGTCTTATTTTATCTGGTACAGATATCATCCTCACCTTAACCTTAAAGTTTGTTACTTGATTCTGTACACCCATATTTGTTGATTGAGCAGTATGCGCAATTTCACTCACAACTCCATAAAATATCGTATCTGGATAGGCATCAATCTCAATTTCGGAGGTATCACCAATATCAATATTGACAACATCATTCTCATTTACATCTACCTCCACTTCCATTCGGCTAAGGTCTGCAACTGTCATTAAAACCCCAGGATTAAACATACCACCTACAGCCATTTCGCCTTCTTCTTTGGTTATGCTAGTAACGATACCATACTTAGGAGCTGTCAGGCGAGTTTTAGATAGCTCATCTTCAGCGGATAATAGATTTGCATTTGCTTGTTCTGCTTGGCTTTGTGCTATCTGAAAAGATGCCTCAATCTGTTCAAGTTCTTGCTTTGAAATAAGATTTTGAGAAAACAGTGATTGAGTTCTTTCCATTTGAGATTTGACTTTACTAAGATTTGCATCTGATGACTTTACCTGTGAGAGAGCATTATTGTAACGAGGACGTATTTGTTTATCATCAATACTTATAAGATGCTGCCCTGGCTTTACTGCATCACCTTCCATAACTGTAATCTCAGTAATCCACCCTGTTGTAGTGGATGTAATTTGTACAGATTCCTCAGGTTGTATCTTACCACTTGCATTAACTTTTTGTATAATATCACGTAATTCTATTATCGTAGCATCTACATATATTATATCATCTGATTCTGGATTTATGAATATAAATCCAACCACAAGTATGGAAACCGCAAAGAGTATCATCCATATCTTTTTCTTTTTCAATTTATTTAACATTTTATCGTTCACTTTTTTTATGTTCTAAATCAAGAGCACCAAGAATTGCCTTCAAACTTGCTTCCTGAATTCTAGCATCATGCAGGGTATTAATTAATGTTGAATTTGATCTAATAAGTGATACCTGAGCATCTAATACCTCTAAAATTGTGGCAGAACCAAGGCTATATCGCTCTCTCACTAATCTTAGATCTTCCTCAGCAGAAGCTACTACTGATTGATTTAAAGGTATAATCTCAGCATAATTATTCAGAGTTTCACGAATTAACTCAGCTTCAACCCGAAGATCATTTAAAAGTATGGTATAAGAATACTCTGCCTGTTGTTTGGAAAGTCTTGCTTGTTGTTGTTGAAGTGATAAAGAATTACCAACATATACAGGGAATGACATAGTTAGATTAATGCCTATATTCCAATCTTCCTTAAAAGCATCTAATAATTCATTACCAATTTGACTATTAGCAGAATAATTAACAGATGAATTTAATGAAGGTAATCTTAATCCTTTTTGCAAATCATAATAAATTTCGCTTAAAGTTATCTGAGCTTTAGAAATGAGGATACTAGGGTTTTGATCTTTCAATAATCTAATTATGTCCCCACTCGATGGTACGTCAGAAATAATCCGTTCATTTTCAGAAGCTGTAATTTGTTGCCCAAAATCCTGTAGTCCCATATCATTGAATAATATCCTGCGAGTATTCTGGAGACTAGTTTTCTTATTAAGCATATCTACCCGTGCTTGACCTTGTGCGACTTCAGCTTTCAACAAATCTGTTCTTTTGACTGCTCCAAGATCAAATTGCTTTTTAACTAGAGAAACCTGCTGATTTGACATTTCCAGATTTTTTTTTGAAACATCCAATAGTTTCTGAGCTTTAAGCAAACCATAGTATGATCGTATTACATTTTGGATTACCCGAGTTAAAGATAATCTTTGGTTTAGTTGCGCTATATTAAGATTAGTTCTTGCTTGCTTAATTTGATTCCATGATCGACCACCATTATAAAGTTTTTGGCTGAGTGTTATCCCAGCAGAATAACTATCAAAACGCTTTGAACTTGTAGTATCAATTTTTAATTCTTCAAAATTAATATTTATGTTGTCTTGTTCAGGAAAATAATTAGTTCCGCCTACACCACTCGCTTGAATTGAAGGTAGCAAGCCACTATACGATGCTTTTAATCCTTTCGATGCTGAAAGGACTCCAATCTCAGAAGACAATATAGTCTTTTTTTGAGACATAGCTATCTGAATACAATCATCAAGAGTATAATCCTGAGCTATGATTGCATTTAGAATTATAAATATATATTTTAATATAGAATTAATGGGCATTATATATATATAAAATTTAAACTTAAAAGTCGCAATATATTTTGATGATTAAACTATAGTTATAGATACTAGTTTAAAAAATTTTACAAATAAT
>Ga0208277_1000939_pt1 | contig 17230 bp, 15 predicted proteins | sample ETNtaG_5_FD_185782 | JGI IMG/M metagenome (GOLD analysis project Ga0208277, IMG submission 185782) | Marine microbial and viral communities from oxygen minimum zone, Eastern Pacific Ocean - ETNP201406SV205 (SPAdes) (version 2) | ecosystem: Environmental > Aquatic > Marine > Oceanic ...
CAAGATCCTGTATCAGGTAACGATATACCTTTAGGTGCATCAGCAGAAAATGTAAGAGATGATATACCAGCTAACCTCAGTGAAGGTGAGATAGTTGTACCTGCTGACGTTGTTAACTTTCATGGTGTAAAACTATTTGAAGACTTACGTGCTGAAGCTAAGATGGGCTATGCTCAGATGGCTGAAGATGGACGCATGGGTGGTGAGCCTATGGAAGATGACATGGAAATGGAAAACGATATAGGATTAGAGTTTGCTGATCTAGAGATTATGATAATGCCAGATGAAGATATGGAAGAAGAACCTGTTGAAATGTACAGGGGTGGCAGATCTATGGCTGACTATAGGGGCGTAACAAAAAACAGAGCTATAAAAGCTCCCACACGTAGCGCACCAAGAATGACACATGAACAAGTAATGGCACAAGCTAGAGGTGACAGTAGCTCAAGAGGAGCTAGAGACAGATCCCCAGCAGCTATTTCAGCTAGGGTTGCAGCCAGCGCAGGTAAACCAAAAAATAGATTTGAAGCTATCCAACAACAGTTTGCAAAACTTTTTAGAGATGATGACAGTGCAAGTGAAGCTAGAGCTAAACGTCTTGAAAGAGTTAGACTAGAATCAAAACCTCCTACATCTGATGATGCTGAAGGTCCATCTATTGCAGAACAAATAAACTTTGGCGGTGACTACGATACAGAATATGAAGTCACACCTAGAAGAGAGAAGAGAAAGAAAGCACCAACGATACAAGAAGATAGAGCTAGACAACAACAAGAACAAGAAACATACTCAGTTCGTTATGCTGATAAAAGCTTTGCTGAACGTTTTATGGAAGGTCTAGGCTTTGACGAAGGTGGCATGGTAGAAGAACCTTTCTATGACCAGAAGGGAGGCTTTGGTGAGTTAGACTATAGTGGCATACAAGCACGTGAGTACATGAATGACCAAGGACAAAAGATTATAATTATGTTTCAGGATGGTGTACCACTAACACCTATTCCAGATGGTTACTATCCTGTAGCTGCTACTGTTACTCCTGATGTAGATTCATCTTACAATGTAGATACAGTAAGAGCTATGACAGGCGGTGGCAGTTATGGTGGGGCGGCTGCTCCTGCTCCATCTGGACGCAGAGATGATCCCGGTGGAGGTGACCAATCAATACGTCTTAATCAAGCATCTGATTTAGAGCCAGTAAACTATAAAGAGCTATCACTTGAAGAACTAAGGGATATGCTAGAAGACCAAGGAAGCATAAAACAAAAAGGTATTCTTGCCGCTGCAAGTGCAATTAACCCAATCATGGCACTAGCTGTAAGGGCTGCTATGTGGGATACTTCTAGAAAAACTAGAGCAGAAATAGAACGTAGACTAGGATCTCCTGAAACTTCAAAAGTAGACCATATGCGCTACACTAATATGTTAGAGATTGCAGAAAGAGAAAAGCCTAGCTTATTAGACAGACTTACAGGTAAAGCATTTGAGAAAGAATATTCTCAGATACCAAGTCCAGACATTCCTGCTGTAGACTTTAGTGACCCAACACTAGCACCAGATCAAGGCATAGCAGAACCTTACACTCCTGAAGTTACCACTCCTGCTGTGACTGAGCCAATAGGAGGGTATGATGAAATACTACCACAGAGTAAGCCATTTGATTATAAAGCAGCAGGAGCCAAAGCAAGTAAAGACGCTGCTGATATTGCTTTCAAAAATAATCCTCGTTATAAGGAAACTAGTGGTTATACAGCCCCAACGACTGCCCAAATTCAAACACAAAGAGATAATACCAGAGATGCAGGTAGTAGTGCTAGACAAACCTTTGAAGCATTTAGAAACAATCCCTCTAACTCTAAGTCTGTAGCTAACAATGCGGCTGCTGTACAAAGAACAGATAGTGTCATAAGAGATATGGAAAGAGGCGTACAGAGAGGTTTTGAAAAAGGTGGACTAGCATCTAAGAAAAAAGGAAGAAAGAAAAAATCCAAATAACTATAAGGCCACTCGGCTTCGGCTGACCCCAACATAAGGAGAAAACAAATGGCTACAAGTGAAACTGCAAAACCAAACCCAATGGTAAAACCTAAAATCCCAAGAGTACTAATGGGTAAAGGTGGATATTTAACCACTGACGAACGTATCAAGCAAGATGAAGAAGAACTTCTAGCTCTGAAGAAAGAAGCACTAGGTATAACAGATGAAGAAAGTACTGAAGATCAACCCAGTAGCGAGAAGCCTGAAGCTGAACCAGTACAGGCAGAGAGTGATACCAAACAAGAAGAAAAAACAGAAGCCAAAGCACAAGAAGATGACAATGAGCTAGGCGCTGAAGAAAAGAACTTCAAGAAACGTTATGGTGATTTACGTAGACACTCACAGAAAAAAGAAGAAGAGTTCAACGCAAAGATAGAAGCACTACAGGCACAGATAACTAAAGCCGCTAACCAAGAGCTTGTACTTCCTAAGACAGACGAAGAACTTGAGGCTTGGGCAAAAGAGTATCCTGATGTCGCAGCTATCATAGAAACCATCGCAGATAAAAAGTCTAAAGCTACTGCTACTGATTTAGAAAAACGTATGGCTGAGTTTGAAGAACTACGCATTACAGCTAAAAAAGAAAAAGCAGAAGCTGAACTAATTAATATGCACCCTGATTTTATTCAAATACGTGAAGATGATAAATTTCACAACTGGGCAAAAGAACAGCCTAAGTGGGTACAGGATGCTTTATATGAAAACGTAGACGATGCAAAGTCTGTATCAAGAGTACTTGATCTGTACAAGATAGATACAGGTATTACTACTAAAAAGAAGAACACTGCAGATAAAGCTGCAGCATCTTCAGTTAAAACAAAAGGCACAGCAGCACCAGAGGCAGACGAAGCAAGTAAACACATTCGTGAGTCAGAGGTAGCTGCAATGCCTATTAAAGAATACGAGAAGCGACAAGAGGAAATACTTGACGCTCAACGTAACGGAAGATTTATTTACGATATGTCAAGAAAGTAGTTGACAATCAAACTATTGTAGATAAAACTATAGCATATACACAACAATAAGTGTGTATGCTTAATCAAGCACTAGCCACACAAAGACTTACCTCTAAGTATAGGCCCAACGCAGAGAGACAGCGCAGTTTCAAAGCAACGTTGACCACCCTAATATAAAGAGCCTCTTCATCGTGGGTATGTAGTGTTACTTCAACGCCATATCTATAAAGGAGATTTTAACTATGGCTATTACATCAGCAAGTGGAGGCTTTGACGCTAACTTTAGCCCAATCATGTTCTCCAAACAGGCGCAGATTGCTTTACGAAAGTCATCTGTTGTCAGCGCAGTTACCAACAATTCATACTTTGGTGACATCGCAAATCAAGGGGATGTTGTACGCATCCAAAAAGAACCAGACGTAACTGTAAACGCTCTACAGCGTCACACAGGTATTTCTGTTGAGAAACTAGATGACACTGACTTCTCGTTAACCATCGACAAAGCTAACTACTTTGCTTTTAAAATGGATGACATCGAAGAACAGTTCTCACACGTTGATTTCGTAAGCCTAGCTGCAGACAGAGCAGCATATAAAATGGCTGACGCTATTGACGCTGACGTTCTATCTTACATGTCAGGTTACTCAGCAGCAGGTGCGTTACTCACATCTGTATCTGGTTCTGCACAGCACCCAACAGCAGGTGAGATCAACGGTGAATTTTTAAAGACTAACCAGTTGGACGCTACTGATATGGGCGCATTAGGTTCAGCAGACGCTGCATCTACAGCATACGCTACTGGCGACTCAATCCCACTAGCAACACGTTTGCCGGGCGCAACTTCAATCTCAGCAATTACTGTATCACCATTAACAGTCATCGCACGTATGGCACGTCAAATGGATACAGCAAATGTTGATTCACGTGGACGCTACCTTATTGTTGATCCAGTATTCATGGAACTGCTAAAAGATGAAGATTCACGTCTTCTTAACGCAGACTTCGGTGGATCAGGTCTACAAAATGGATTGGTTGCAGGAAACATACATGGTTTCAAAATGTACGTTTCAAACAATCTACCTGCTAAAGGCAATGGACCAACCCATGCTGGCGCACTAGCACAAGACGCACACTACGGTGTAATCTTAGCTGGACAGGAAGAAGCTGTAGCTACTGCAGAGCAGATGAACAAAGTTGAGAACTACAGAGATCCCGACTCATTTGCAGACATTGTACGTGGTATGCACCTATATGGACGTAAGATTCTACGCCCACAAGGATTGGTGTCAGCTATCTACAACGTTTCTTAATTAACTTAAACTTAGAGGCTGGCTAATTGCTGGCCTCTTTGTGCATCTTTAACCTATATAAGGACATTTCCAAATGGCAATCACAACGGCAATGTGCAGCAGCTTCAAGCAAGAGCTTCTTGGAGGTGTTCACGATTTAGACACTCATACTTTAAAAGTAGCTCTAATCAAATCCTCAATGTCAGGCACTTACGGTGCAGCAACTACAAACTATTCTGACGTTACAGGTAACTCAGATGAAGCTACTGGAACAAACTACTCAGCAGGTGGACAGAACCTTGATGGTGCAGCAATATCACTATCAGGAACTACTGCCATCGTAGACTTTACTGATGAAGTTTTCTCAAACCTAACCCTTACTGCAAGAGGTTGTATCATATACAATTCTTCTGCAAGCAATAAAGCTATCGCAGTCTTTGACTTCGGTGGTAATGTTAGCGCAACAAGCGGTGATTTTACGATTGTATTTCCAACAGCAGATGCTTCCAACGCTGTTATCCGCATAGCCTAAAGGTAGAACACAATGGCACTAATTACAAAAGATCGTATCAAAGAGGACACAACAACCACAGGTACAGGAGCTTATGCTTTAGGTGGTTCGTCTGCTACCTTTGATACGTTTCAATCGTGTATGTCTAATGGTGACACGACTTATTATGCCATTGCACATACAACATCAGGCACAGACGAGTGGGAGACAGGTATAGGTACATGGAATACTGGTAATACTCTCACTCGTACTACTGTTTTAGCAGGATCTAATGGAACTAGCGCAGTAAACTTTAGCGCTGGTACTAAAAATATTTTTATGTCTGTACCTGCAGACCAGACACGTTTAGGTCTTACTGCAACTACTGCAGAGCTAAACATATTAGATGGTGTAACTTCCACAGCAGCAGAATTAAACATACTAGATGGTGTAACTTCCACAGCAGCAGAACTAAACATCCTAGACGGAGTTACTTCCACAGCAGCAGAACTAAACATTCTAGATGGCGTCACATCTACTGCTGCAGAGTTAAACATTCTTGATGGTGTAACTGCTACGGCAACAGAACTAAATTTGTTAGACGGAGTTACAGCTACTACGGCTGAGTTAAACTACGTAGATGGTGTAACCTCTAACGTTCAAACCCAGTTAGATACCAAAGGACCACACATGACAATAGCTGTCACTGTGTCAAATCCTGGTTCTGGAAATAAATATTACTTGGATGGTGCTTTACAGCAAACAGCACTACTACCAAAGTCTGTGACTATAAGATTTGACCAGTCAGACTCTTCCAACGCATCACACCCTTTAAGACTGTCAACCACTTCAAACGGTACACACGCATCAGGTTCAGCTTTTACCACAGGAGTCACAGAAGTAGGAACTCCGGGTTCGGCTGGAGCTTACACACAGGTAACCTTAGAGCAGGACGCACCAGACGTATTGTACTACTATTGCGGTAACCACTCAGGCATGGGTGGAACTGCGTACAGTGGTAAAGACTTTAGTACACTGACATCTACTGTAGCAGAACTTAATATACTAGACGGTGTAACATCCACTGCTGCAGAGCTAAACATTCTTGACGGTGTTACATCAACAGCCGCAGAGTTAAATCTTCTAGATGGTGTAACTTCAACCACAGCAGAACTAAATTATGTAGATGGTGTAACCTCAAACGTACAAACACAGTTAGATGCAAAGTTAGCTCTAGCAGGTGGTACTATGACAGGTGCTTTACGTCAGGATGTAGACACTGTAGCAGGAGGTGGTAGTACAGTTACAATAGACCTTGCTGCTGCTAACAACTTTAAAGTAAACATGACAGCAGATACTACCTTTGCTTTTTCAAACAAAGATGCAGGGCGTTTTGGTAATATAGTATTTGTACAGGATGGCACAGGAGGGCATGACTTTACTTTACCAGCAGAATGTAAAACACCAGTTAACGGTGCTGCTATTGTACAAAGTACTAATGCTAACGAAGTAAGTGTGTTAGGATATTTTGTATTAGATAGTAGTAACATATTAGTTAACTACATTGGAGACTTTGCATAATGAGTGGATTAGGTTTCTTAGCTAGTAAGAAAGAGTTTACAACTAGTGTAACCACTTCTTTTGATACTACAAAGAGTACTACGACTACTTTTAATACTACAAATAGTACTACGACTACTTTTAATACGTCAAATAGTACTACGACTACCTATTCAACCTCAAAAAGTACAACTACTAGTTATACTACAACATATAATACATCTCATACAACAACAGGTAGCTGGACAGGTTATGTGCATGGAAACGGTGGACAAGGTGGCTGGCTTTATTACACAAACTACCCTCAACCTCAAATAGTTTATTGGGCTGGTAATCAAGTTGGCTACGCTGCACAATATATGGGCTACACTATTGCAGGTACTGATGGCGCACAATATCAAAGACTGGGCAGCCCTTATAGTTCAGGTTATAATCAGTTTTTAGGAACCATGTATAACTATATGTTTAGAAGAAATCCAGGTAATAGCACAACTACCTATACAACTTCGCATGGTACAAGTCATTCAACTACAACAACATTTAACACATCCCATTCAACTACCACCACTTTTACTACAACAAATTCTACAACTACCACTTTTACTACAACAAATTCTACAACTACTACTTTTAGCACTACAAGAAGTACAGACAGGACAACTTCATTTTATGCCTAATGTAGCAAAAACGGTTGACTCAAAGTACTCTCACCAAATTTCAGATCACATTGACTCAATGCTTGATCCAAATTTTCCCGAATTAATAAAGTGGGATGCAAAACATCTTGCATTAGTAGATGTTGAAAGATACCTTAAACATAAAATAAAAGAAACTAAGTTTGATTTAAGCTATGATGTCACTGCAATAGAAGAGTTAAATTTTAAAACAATTAACTACACAACCTTTGCAGGTTCTTTAATTTTACATCCTTTAAATTTTGAACAGTCTTTACGTCAAATGTCAGACGCTTACGCTGATCAATTAAAAGGTAATCATATTAGTCACTTACAAGGGCATATTAAAAAAGGAAATTACTTTAGTAAATACAGTATACGTGACGTAAAAAAAGCAGAAGCTAAAGAAGCCTTAGTTATTTTAACTGGTGGTAATAAACTAAAGAAACATTGTTGTGCTGGAAAGCTTAAATATATTTTAAATAAGCACGGAAAAGATAATGTATTATTTAAAAAACACCCAGTTAGTCACAATGACGTATATGAGGAATTGTCAGAATTTTTAGGTGGTATTAATTTTGCTGATGGTCACAGTGATTTATTTCAACTTATAAAAAAATCAAAATATATATACTCAACTATGATGTCTGAAAGCGCACTGATAGCTAATATACTAGGTAAAAAAGTAGACCACTTCGATTTACTTCAGAACAGAAACACAACTTCGTTTGGGCATATAAACTATTATCTTTACACCACATCAAAACCTTTAGAATGGGCAGCAACTGCTTTCGCATCACCTAAATCAGGAGTTATAAATCCTTTAGTTGAGGCTAACTGGGCAGAAAAAATAGATGCTTACTTTGATTATATAACAGAGTTGCACTCTTTTTATGATAAAGCATATATAATGAGTGATACTAATGGCAAGTAATACAGAAATAAATACAGAAAAAAAGAACCAGCTTCTTAGTGATTTAGATTACACTATAGCTGTATGGTGTAAAGATAATTTGCCTCACGGATATTTTATAAACCTTGATATTATTAAAAACTATCAAGCAGCTATTTCTCTTATAGATTTATCACAAAATCCAAGTTCAATTACATGGCCTTTATTAGAATTTAGATCTGACGATTTTGATGCTTTAAAAAAGCACCTTCTTGATCAAGGCCCAGAGCCAAAAGAGTATTTGTAAATGCTAAGTTTTACAGCCATAGCTGAAGTAACTGTAGGTGAGTTTTCAGCCTCGCCGCATAGACAGGCTCCTGTTACAGGTGTTGTTGGTACTGGTGCTGTTAATGCATTAAGCCTTGGTGCTGACCAAGCGTATGCTGCTACTGGTGTTGCTGCTACTGGTCAAGTTACAACAGCAATAACAAATGCTACTGTAGATGCTGACGGTAATATAACGCCAACAGGTGTGGCTGGTACTTCTGCTGCTGGCTCTGGTTTGTATGGCAATGGTTATATTTCTACAACTCCAACAGGTGTAGCTGGTACTTCTGCTGTAACTGCAAATAGTGTTAACGTTAATAAGCAGCTTTCAACACTTGTAGGAACAATCGGTGTAGGTGTTAACAATGAAATAATTAATGTCTCTGTTAAAGCTAATGTTACCCTTGGGTCACTTTTAGGCACTACAAGTATAAATAATTCTAAATACAATGTAAATAAAACCCTAACAGGTGTAGCTGGCACTAGTGTAGCAGACTGGCGTGATGACGATTCAGACATACCAAACGGCATATACAGGGCTGCAGAAATTGTTTTTCTAAACACAGACTTTAGAAGATCAGCAACAGTAAATGTTGTACCCTATAAAGAATATAAAGTATATATAAGTAAGTAAGGATTTCTTATGGCATATAAGTGGCCTGATTTAGACCCAGACGAAGTTGCAGATTTCAGCGTAGACTGGTCACGTTTCTTAGGAACGGATACGGTAGCAAGCGTTGTATGGTTAGCTAATGATACTCTACTAGAAAACAATGTTGCTTTAGGTGGTGTTAGTGGTGACTTAATTTTACTACAACCAACCAACACAACTACAGTAGCAACTGCTCGTTTTTCAGGTGGCATAAACGGAACAAGGTATAAGATTACCTGTAGGATTACTACATCAGGTAGTAAAACTTTTGAAAGAAACATCTTTCTAAAGGTTAGGAGTAGATAATAATGGCTTACGATTTTATTGGCCTAGTTAACGATGTTTGTGGCAGACTTAATGAAGTTAAACTAACGACTGCCAACTTTGCAACAACAACAGGTTACTACACTTTTGTTAAAGAAGCTGTTAATTCTTCTATAAGACACATACAACAAGAAGAGTTCGAGTGGACTTGGAATCACATAGAACAAGAATTAACATTAGTTGCAGGTGTATCTAGAGAATCTTTTCCTGCAGATACTAAAAATATAAACATGCAGTCTTTTAGAATAAAAAGAAATGCAACTCTTGGTAATGGAACTGAACATTTAAAAGAAATAACATACGAAGAATATTTAGAAAAGTATGTAGACCAAGAGTATGACTCAGATACATCTAACAGGGGTTTGCCCCGAATGATTGTACGTGCGCCTAGCAGAGAGTTTATACTAGTACCTGAACCTGATAAGGCTTACACATTAGTTTATGAATATTATAGCCTTGGGTTTGATTTAGAAGTACATGATGATGTACCCTCCATACCAGAACCATACAGACATGTTATTATAAACGGTGCTATGTATTATGCATACCAGTTTAGAAATGATGCACAAATGGCTAACATGTCTTTGCAAATGTTTGAAGATGGTATAAAATATTTAAGATCTTTACACATAAATCGTTACAAAGAAATAAGAGATAGAAGAGTTAGTTTTTAATGGCTACAGGCTGGAATACATTTCCCATAGAATTTAGAGGTGGTTTAATCTCTAACATGAGTTTGCTACAGCAAGGAACTAATGCTGTTGGCTCTGCTTCTACTTTACAAAATTTTGAGGTAGACAAAGAAGGCGGCTATAAAAAAATAAAAGGCTATTCTAAGTTTTCCGCTACGACAATTCCTGGTACAAGTGATACATTAGGTATCAAAGTAATATCTAATGCAAGATTAATAGCTGCTCGTAAAGCAAATGCTGCTACTATAACAGCAAGACAAACTGCTACAGCAGATGTAAACGGAGCTACATCATCTGCTACTGCTGTTGTGTTAGATAGAATAAGAAGCCATACTGGTAAGTCTGGAACTAATACATCAGGCTCTGGAACAGGTGGTACATTTAATATTACTAATACTAACACAACTTATACAGCAGCAGTAAATGCTGCAGGTTCTGGGTACGCAGTAGGCACAACTATAAAAATACTTGGTACAGATTTAGGCGGCACTTCAGCTACAAATGACGCAACAGTTACAGTTGCTAGTATAGCACCTAACACTTATGTGAATCCAACGCAGTCTAGTTATAGTGGGTCTGGAAGTAGTGCTACTTTTAATATTACCAAAACAGGAACTACATACACTGTAGCTATTACTGCAGCAGGTTCAGGTTTTACAGCTAATGAGACACTTAAAGTAGTAGGTACGCTGCTAGGAGGTGCTACTACTGCTAATGATGCAACCATAACAATAACTACAGTAAATGGATCAGGCGGTGTAACAGGTGCTACAATAGCTGGTACAGGTTTAGCAGACGCTGTTGGTGCTATAGGAACAATAAGTATAACTGGTACTGGTACAGATCTAGGAACTATACGAGTAGGTATGCATGTAACAGGTTCAGGTATTGCTGGTTCTGTGACTGTGGCTGCTGTAACAAATCAAAACAATATAACTCTTTCGTCTGCTCAATCTTTATCTGATAATACAACTCTTACATTTGGAGATCTGGCTGCAGCAGATGAAAACAAAACTGCTTATTACTACAGCACTGGTACTGATTGGGTATTTACTGCTGTTAGTACAAACACAAACGGTGGTAAAGTAAATCACGCTGAGTTTAATTTTGATGGTACTGATAAGATTGTTTTTGTTGACGGTACAAGCTACCCTAGTATATATAATATATCAAATAATACACAAACAAACCTAACAGCCGCAAGTGCAAACATTAATACAGATGTGTTGGGCGCAGAACGTGTAGTAATATTTAAGAATACAGCTTTCTATACCAAAGAGAATAAACTTTTCTTTACAGCACCTTCTACAGTAGATAACTTTGCAGTAGCTGACGGTGCAGGTACTATAAACTTGGCACATGATACCACAGGACTAGTTGTCTTTCGTGATCAGTTAATTGTATTTACTACGGATACTGTAAGTAGATTAACAGGTAGTTCTTCTGCAGACTTTTTACTACAGCCTATTACAGAAAACATCGGATGCATTGACGGTGATACAGTTCAAGAAGTTGGTGGTGATATAATGTATCTAGCTCCTGATGGACTAAGACTATTATCTGCTACTGATCGTATTGGCGACTTTGCATTAGATATTGCCTCTGATAAAATAAAAGAAGATGCCTCTTCATTTTTAAGTGGAGTAACTTCATACAGTTCTACTGTATTTAGAGAAAAATCACAATATAGAATATTCTCTTACAATACATCTATACAATCTTCTTCTGCAAAAGGTTTAATTGCTACTAAAAAATCTTCTCAAGGCGCAGAAGGTATTGAGTGGTCAACTACTAAAGGAATAAAAGCCAATGTAATAGACAGTGTGTATAATTTAACAAACGCTGCAGAGACAGTAGCTTTTTCAGGAAGTGATGGCTACGCATATATACTAAATTCAGGTAGTACTTTTGATGGATCAAACATTGAATCTATTTTTCAATCAGCTTTCATGCCTATAAATGATCCACAGATTAGAAAAACTTTTTATAAAGCAGTTTTATTTATAGACCCAGAGGGTACTATTGACTTAGACTTTGATCTAAAGTATGATTTTGAATCTACTACAAGAAACGATACATTACAGCCTTCTACTATAGATATAACAACACCTTCAAGTAGTCTTGTTTCTTTTTTTGGTGGTGGTACAAACTTTGCAGCATCAGGGGGTGGCACATTTGGTGGTATACTAGAAAAAGTATACCCTGTAAATGTTATAGGATCAGGTGATACAGTAGCTTTACGTATTACAGATACAACATCAAATCCCTCTTTTACATTAGACACATGTGTGTTAGAATACAAACAAAATGACAGGCAGTAAGGAACAGTAATATGCCCAATGGATACACTAGACAGGATACTACAGGAGCGTTAGCTAACGGTCAACCTATTGATGCTGACTTGTTTAACAACGAATACAACGCAATAGAAACTGCAATGAATGCTTCTACAGGTCACAACCACGATGGCACAACTGGTGGTGGTGCTACTATCAATAAAGTAGGTCCATCAAACGAGTTGGAAGCCGATTCTTCTGCAGTCTTTCCAAAAGTTAATAACTTAATAGACAATGGTAAAACAACGTTACGCTGGAAAGATGGCTACTACAGTGGAACAGTATATGCAGAAGATGTTGCTGTAACTGATGACCTTACTGTAGGTGATGATCTGACTGTAACTGGTGATGTGCAGTTTGGCAACTTAACAGATGGCACAATAACTATTGACAGCTTTGTAGACGAAGATAATATGGCTTCTAATAGTGCTACAAAAGTACCAACGCAACAGTCTGTAAAAGCATATGTAGATTCTACAACAAATAACTCTTCAGGAACAGTTACAACTGGTAACGTAGATGTTGGTGGTGGAAGCGGTGCTGGTTGGGTTATATATCAATCAGGTACAGACTTAAAGTTTAAGTACAACGGTGTTGATAAATTTAAATTAACCTCTGCAGGTGCTTTAACTGTAGAAGACAACGTAACAGCTTATGGAAGTGCATAATGACGTTACCTTCATCAGGAAATTCTATATCTCTTAACGAGCTACACGTAGAAGCAGGAGGAACTAGTGGTACTCTGTGTTCCTTAAATGACAATGACATTCGTGATATTATAAGTGTATCTTCTGGTGATTCACAAAACATTCAACAGTATTTTGGAAAATCATCCGCTGAATATTACGATGCTAGTGGTGCAGTTAGTGGTGAAGTACCTGATGGTGGTCCATACTATACACTAGTAACTACAGGAACTACTGGTACGGTTTTAGCTGCTGGCACATATAACTTTGTAATGGTTTCACGTGGCGGTAATGGGGGTGGTTCTGCAGCAAGTATGGCCCTTTGGCAGATAGTACTTGATGGTTCTGAATCTTGGTCCTTTACAACAGATGCCTCACCTGGTTTTTCAGATTGGCAAATAGTTGGCGATAGTGACACTTTGATACGAACTAGATTTGGTGCATCGAGTAGTGCTTCTCAAACTGCAATAGGTACTAAAGGATCAAGTGCCAGAATAACAAAGTATGCAGCAAGGATTGGTGGAGCAGGAAATACAAATAATGGTTATTCAAGTTCTGGCGGTGGATCAGTAGACTTTTTTAATCTATCTGATAAATCACTATTAAATGGAAAAACTGGTACTGTAGCTGCAGGATATGCTGGCCTTATACCTCATGGTGGATACATTAAAGAAAGTGGCAACCCTGCATCTGGCACAAAATGGCTTACAGGTATAGCCGATACTGCTTTTGAAAGAGCAGCAGGGCAGTATGGAAACTTTGGTACAGGTGGAACATATAGTGTAGGTGCAGCGATGGGTCATAATCCTTTTGGTGGAGGCAGTGCTGCATCAGCTAATAACTACCCTAATCCAAGCGGTAATGTTTACATAGCTGTTGGTGTAGGCAGTGGTGGTTATGGTGGTGGTGGAGGCTATTCTAGGCAATCATCTCTCTATAACCCAAAAGCTGTTAGTGGCACTGGTGGCGCACCTGCACTATGGTACTTAAAGGTAGCATAATAATGACACCTGAAGAACTAGAAGATATACTAGATCGTGCAGCCAAGCGTGGAGCTACAGCAGCTTTGCGTGAAGTAGGACTACATGATGATGATGCTAGAAAAGATATATCAGAAATGCGTAACTTACTAGAAGCATGGCGTGATACACGTAAAGGTGTTTGGTCAACCATAGTTAAAATGTCAACCGTAGCAATCATAACATTCATTGCCGCATCATTGTGGATGCAAATAGGGAAATAAAATATGGCTCAGAAATTTGTAGGGTTTAAGCCTGAAACAATACAGAATAAAATATTACCAGCGTTGGGCTATAATGGACCTACCGATGAAAGGTCTATTAACTTGTTCCTAGCAGCTAACCCTGCAGCAGCAGCCAAGATGGGTAAGTACACTATGGCAGCTAGGCAGATGGTTGAGGGCAAGCCTGTTGGTGCTTTTTTGGGTAAGCTTTTTAGTGATATAAAAATGGCAGCTAATCCATCTACGCAAACTCAAGACTATAGAGATAGGACAGAGGCAACAAAGAAGCGAATGGCTGCAGGAAATGCTCTTCCTAGTGATTCATTAGGTAAAGATATATTTGGTAGGCCAGCAAGCGCCCCAACACCTGCACCTGCACCTGTTGCACAAGCCACACCTGTAGTTGCGACTCCTGCTCAGTCAGGTGGTCCTATGGTTAATTTTCCAAGTATCGGAGGTGTCTCAACTCTGCCCACACCAACTTCTACACCTTCGTCAACGACTGCATCCACAGGAGTTATGACAGGAAGTCAGACTACTAGAGCGATACAACAAGATCCTACTAAACCTGTGACAACCGCTAGAGTTGTAGCTGGTGATGGTGGCGCTGGTACTCAAGTAGATCCTAATGCAGGTAGTGCAGGACCAGCAAACCTTGCACAAGTTACAACTGCAACACCTGCAGGACAGGCTGTAGCTTCTCCTCAAACACCTGCTGGACAGGTAACACCTGCAACTGCAACACCTGCAGTACAAGCTTCTTTAGCAGGACAGACAGCAGCACAAGGCACAGTAAGTCCTGAAGCTCAGATGGCGGCTGCTCAAGGTGATCCTACACAACTAGCAGCACTACAATTACAAGCAGCGCAGTTAGGCCAAGCACAAACAGTAGACGCTCCTTTACCAATGGAGATGACTACAGATCAAACTATTAGTGGCCCTGCTGTAGATCAGCAAAGAGTAGGTCAAACTTTTGGTACAGGTGAAATACAAGCGGCTACTGTTCAAGATGAACTAGGTGATTTAATGCAAGACTTTGATCTTGAGAGAACACCTCCTTGGGCAGCAGGGGCTATGAGGTCAGCAAATGCAGCAATGGCTGCACGTGGTTTAGCATCATCTTCTATGGCAGGTATGGCTATAGTACAGGCAGCAATGGAAGCAGCCCTACCCATCGCACAAATGGATGCATCTAACAAACAACAGATGGCTCTGATGAAAGCAGAACAACGTGCTAAGTTTATGGGCATGGAGTTTGACCAAGGATTCCAAACTAAAGTAAAGAATGCAGCACGTGTATCTGAGATAGCAAATGTTAACTTTAGTGCAGCACAACAAGTAGCACTAGAGAACGCTCGTATGGCTCAGACTGTGGACTTAGCCAATCTAACAAACAGACAAGCTAAGGTTATGTCTGACGCAGCAGCTATGTCACAAATGGATATGGCTAATTTAAATAACAGACAACAGGCAAACGCACAGAATGCCCAAGCCTTCCTGCAGATGGATATGTCTAACTTAGATAATGAACAACAGATGACTATGTTTAAGACACAAGCAAACGTTAGTTCTATCCTAAGTGATACTTCTGCTGATAATGCTGCACAACAATTTAATGCAACATCACAAAATCAAACTGATCAGTTCTTTGCAGGACTAGCGACACAGGTATCGCAGTTTAATTCAGAACAAGAGAATGCTATGTCTCGCTTCAATGCAGGTGAAACAAACGCATTGTCACAGTTTAACTCAGCACAAGACAATGCACGTGATCAGTTCAACGCACAAAACCATTTGATAATACAGCAAGCAAATGCTAGGTGGGCGCAGTCTGTAACTACTGCAGAAAACGCAGCACAAAACCAAGCCAATAGAGATGCAGCTATGGTAGCTAATAACCTAACTAGAGCAGCCTATGATGAAGCTTTACAAAGAGAGCGAGATATATTAGGCTGGGCTTGGAAGTCTGGGGAAAACTCAGCCGAAAGGGATAACAACATTGCTACCGCTAGGATCTCTGCTGCTGGTGATGGTAGTGACGGTGGAAATGCCTTTGAAAAAGGTCTTGGAAGCTTCGCAGCTAAACTTACAGAAGCAGCACTTACAAACATCTTCCTATAAAAGAGTACAAAGTAACATGGCAGATTATGATTTTGAAGCATGGGCGCAAGCAAGAGTAGCACCCAGTAAGCCCAACCCTAACCAGCAAGCTGCTTCAAGTATGCGGTCAGCAGGAATAGGTGGACTTGGTGGCAGAGCTACTACGTCTTCCGCACAAAGGATTCAAGATTCTTTTAGAGACATGCGTGAAAATAGTAGGACTAGCGGTAGTACATATGATGCTGTACCTCAAACAATTACATCAGGTTTAGGTTCTCCTTTATCTTTTAAAGAGACAGAGAAGAAAGACGATAGAAACTTAGACCAAAAGATATATGATGGTATGAAAGCATTTGGTGCTAGGTTGTTTCCTCCAAGAAGGGAGTCTACTTCTGATTACGTATTAGATGTGTATGAAACCAGTCCTATGTTTAGAATACCTACTGTGCCTGAAGTTACAGAAATGGGCATAGAGAAAAGCTTTGAACAAAAGCTGCAAGAAATGTTTTCTAGTCAAGACCAGAATGTATATACTCCTGAGATAGAGGGTACAGGTAGCTATGACGAAGTACCAGCGCCAAGCACTAATCAGAACCTAATGCGAAACCGTATTAACAGCATTCTAAAAGATGTTATAGCTCCAAACAGTAAAGAGTATGAGATACAGAAGGGTGATACTTTATCCGACATCTCACTACGAGAAGGTGTTAGTATAGATGATCTTGCACAGGTAAACGAAATAGAAAATCCAAACATGATACTTGAGGGTGCAACTCTTATTATACCTGAAGCTCAAGAGATGGAAAAAGCAAAAGAGTATGTACTAAGAGTTACTACTAGGGGTGATGAAAACTTAGTTGATGTAACAGATCCAGATCGACAGTTCTATCAGTCTGGTGTACCTATGGATCAGAGAGACTTTGCACCAGAAGCTGCTTCTTATTTAGACAATCAACCACAGGAAAGAGAAGGATT
>Ga0208277_1000940_pt1 | contig 17219 bp, 16 predicted proteins | sample ETNtaG_5_FD_185782 | JGI IMG/M metagenome (GOLD analysis project Ga0208277, IMG submission 185782) | Marine microbial and viral communities from oxygen minimum zone, Eastern Pacific Ocean - ETNP201406SV205 (SPAdes) (version 2) | ecosystem: Environmental > Aquatic > Marine > Oceanic ...
CTCGCCGCGTCACCCAACGCGTCCATCGCCAATCGCGTCTCCTCATCCGGTCCCGGAAATCCCGCGCGCTTGAAACTGTCCCGCCAGCCTCGCTCGTACGCGAACGCCACCTGCGGCGTCTCAAACGTCGCCGTCCCGAAGTACCCACTCGTCGGCAACAAACCGCGCAATTCTTTCGGCAGCGCCGATCTCGCCAGATCCACCAGGGATCCGGGAGGCGCGCTCGCCGCGTCCTCCCCTCGCGCGTTCGTCGCCGCGCCCACCGTCAAGTCCCACCGCCCCTCGTTTTCCTCGTATCGCAATCCCGACGACGCCTCCACGCCGTCCGCGCGAAGCGCGCGAAGCGACACGGGGCACGCCAGTGGAAATGTCACCCCCTCTCTCGCGGGAACCGGCGGCTCGGCCTCGTCCGATTCGATCGTCATCGCGTCGCCGTTCGCCTCCGCGCGCGCGGTCGACGGTCGGCGTCCCGCGCGCGCGATCGACGGTCGCGCGCGTCGTCGAGCGACGAATCCGGACGCGGCGCTCGCGCGCGCGATGGATGAAAATGTCTCCGACATGACGCCGCGGTCGCGCGCGCGGTGGGGCGGTCGCGCGCGCGGTGTGACGCGCGAATCGCGCTCGACGCGTGACGTAATCCGTCATCGGCGCCTCGCGAGTGTGTGCGTTTTCGACGACGATGAAGCCCTATGGCGAACGCGATCGGACGCACGGTCGATACATCACGACGCGAGAGCGGCGCGCGCGTCGACCGATCGACGCGAAGCGAAGCGTTCGAGCATCTCGCGCGACGAGTCGCGGGAACGCGCGCGACGGGCGACGGGAAGAGGACGCGCATCGATCGAGAGGCGGAGAAAGAACCTGAAGGATGGTGGACGTCGCACCGGCGCCGGCGATGACGAACGCGGATTACGCGCGCGAGAAGTCGACGTATTACGCGCATCGCATCGATTTGTTCGATAAGTATTACGCGCGCGAGTTGACGCGCGTGGAGGAGGCCAAGGCGAGGGGCGAACCCATCGTGGTGACGCTTCCGGACGGCGCGCAAAAGGAGGGAACGAAGTTCGCGACGACGCCGTTCGATATCGCGCTCGGTATTCACAAGAAATTGGCGCAAAACGCGCTCGTGGCCAAGGTGGACGGTGAGTTTTGGGACATGAAGCGTCCGCTCGAGGGTGATTGCGCGTTGGCGTTGTTTACGTTTGACGACGTCGAGGGCAAGGAGTGCTATTGGCACTCGAGCGCGCACGTGTTGGGCGAGTCGCTCGAGTTGGAGTACGGCGCGGATTTGACCATCGGACCGGCGATTGAGGAAGGATTCTACTACGATTGTTTCTTGGGCGAGCGCACGCTGACGCCGGATGATTCGGCCGTCATTAAGAGCCGCATGGAGAAGATCATCTCCGAAAAGCAAGAGTTTCAACGCATCGTCGTGAGCCGCGCCGAGGCGTTGGAAATGTTCGAAGAGAACAAGTTTAAGATTGAACTCATCTCTGGCTTGCCGGAAGATGCGACGATTTCGTGCTACAGATGTGGTCCCATGGTTGATTTGTGCCGAGGACCGCACTTGCCGGATACCGGCGCGTTGAAGTCCGTCAACGTCACCATGTCCTCTCGCGCGCACTGGCGCGCGGATGTCACCAAGGATCCGCTCGTTCGCGTCTATGCAGTGACGTTCCCGACCGAAAAGCTCATGAAGGAGTACAACATGCGCATCGAAGAGGCGAAGAAGCGCGATCACCGTACCATCGGCGTCAACCAAGAGTTGTTCTTCTTCCATCAGCTCTCTCCGGGTTCGTGCTTCTTCCAAAAGAATGGCGCGCGCATCTACAACAAGTTGATGGAATTCATCCGCGAAAAGTACTGGGAGTATGAATACGACGAGGTGATTACGCCGAACATTTACAACTTTGATCTTTGGAAGACTTCCGGACACGCGGCGCACTACAAGGAGAACATGTTCAGCTTCAACGTCGAAAAGGAAGAATTCGGTCTCAAGCCGATGAACTGCCCGGGACACTGCGTCATGTTCGCGCACCGCCGCCGCGCGTACCGTGAACTCCCCATGCGCGTGGCCGATTTCGGTGTACTCCACCGTAACGAATTCTCCGGCGCGCTCCACGGCTTGACTCGCGTGCGTCGATTCCAACAAGACGACGCGCACATCTTCTGCCGAGAAGATCAAATGGAAGATGAGCTTAGTGGCTTCCTCAAGTTCTTGGACGAGGTGTACGAGGTCTTCGGCCTCACGTACGAGATGAAGTTGTCTACTCGTCCGGAAGGATACTTGGGTGAATTGGAAGTGTGGGACAAGGCGGAGGCGGCTCTGAAGGCGTCGTTAGATCGAAGCGGCAGAGAGTGGAAGTTGAACGAAGGCGACGGCGCTTTCTATGGACCGAAGATTGACATCACGGTGTTCGATGCTCTCAAGCGTAGATTCCAGTGCGCTACGGTCCAGCTCGATTTCCAGCTCCCCATCAGATTCGACTTGTCGTACGTCGACGAGAACAACGATCCGGTCAAGCCCATCATCATCCACAGAGCGATCCTCGGCTCTGTCGAGCGCATGTTCGCCATCTTGACCGAGCACTTCGCCGGTAAGTGGCCGTTCTGGTTGTCCCCGAAGCAAGTCATGTTGGTGCCCATCTCCGAAGCGAACAAGGATTATTGCTTTGAGCTCAAGAAGTCGCTCCGCAAGTCGGGCTTCTACGTGGAGGTGGACGCGTCCGACCGTAAGATGCAGAAGAAGGTTCGTGAAGCGCAGCTCGAACAGTACAACTACATTTTGGTGTGCGGTGATAGCGAACAAGCGAACAGTACGGTGAACGTGCGTACGCGTGACAACAAGGTTCACGGAGAACACAAGCTCGAGGCTTTGATCGAGGTGCTCACTCGCGAGCGCGACACGCGAAGCCTCACGTGCTGCTTCGAAGATAAGACGAACGAGTAGAGCGACGCGGTGGAAACATAGCACAAACATTCACCCTAGAAGTGTGCACGCACATAAAATATTGAATTTGAACCGCATATTCTATTTTTCTTCACATCGATGCACAACGTCGCTAGACTAGTCGCGTCATTCGGAATCGTACGAAGGCGATCTCGGGAATTCCAGCACGGACAGCGGTAGACTATGTTTTTCGCACGTACACACGATGTGTTCACCGATGAAGATCGTTTTCGGCATGTACACGGCGAAGCAGATGACGGCGACGTGCTTGGCGTTGTTGTTGCTATCCGGTTCCTTCGGAGGCGCGCCCCACTGCGATCCGTGGTCTTCCCTACAGATGCTCCTCGTCAGCGCGTAATTGATGTCTATCGTGAACCAGTCTCCTTGCGTATTGATTCTTCGAGCCGGATCCATGCCATGTCTCAAGATTTGTCTCGCCGCGATCACGCTCGTGCCGTGAAACGCGAGCCTCACCGAACTTGGATCGCAGTCCTTGTAAAATCGTTCGTAAAGTTGAGTTCCCGGTAAAGAGTGTTCGTTCAATCGAACGGTGAAATTCGGCGACAACACGTCGTTGCCCACTCGATACGGCGTTCGGCACTGCGAATCGAAGCATACATCACGTCTCGTCAGTCAATCGTCGAATCGACGCAAGAACCGCGCGTCTTCGTTCATCCCGCGTCGTCGGACGCGTCCCTCGTCCCGACCCGCGCGCGACGCACCTGCACGGGCCGATCATCCAAAAGCGCCTTGTGCGCGACTTTCCGCGGAGAGACGGTACAGATGAAATCGTTCCTACAGTTGGTGCACTCCAGGCGGCGTCCTCGCGCGCGAGCGCTCCGTAGACATCGGTTTTCGAATCGACACCTCGAGCAGGTCCAACTGTCGAGAACGTGCGACATGTCGGATTGGCGCTCTCTCTCTGCTTCGATCTTCGCCTGACCACGCGTGCGCGGACGCGAGTGGTCGCCGCCTCGATTGAAAAAGATGTGCGTCATGACGATTCCGATGCCCACGAGCGCGGAGAGGACGCGTGCGTCGGGCATTGAGGGGGGGATGTGACCTCGGTGTGACCTCGGTGCCGACGAGGTTGTTGGATTTCGCGAGCGGCGCGGGGACGCTACATTTTCAACGGTAATCAATACATGAATCAACATCAGAGGAGAAGCGTGACGTCGACGACGCGGGCGTCCGGTGCGCTCGAACAAGAACGCACCGCGTCGGTGACGGCGTCAGCGGTCGCGCTCGATTTGAGAAGCGCGATGATGTGACCGCCCGAACCGGCGCCGCAAATGAAACTTCCGTGGCTCAACGGCGCGAGCGCTTCGTAAACGGCGCGAATCGTCGGACTCTCGATGGAAGGCCATAGCGATTGTTGTAACGATTTGTGCGTCTCGAGAAGGGCGCCCAATCGAGCGATGTCGAACTCGCCGTCGCCGCGCCCGATTTCTTCGGGACTCTTCGAGCCGAGCGACGCGAAGACTTGGTACATCTCCACCGCGAGGTCGGCGCATCTCGTGAGCGCGGTTTCGACGCCGGCGTCGCGTCTTTGCCACGTGGTTACGACGGAATCACAGACATTCTTGGCGAGACGAACCGTGCCCGTGAAAACACACGCGAAACGAGAGTTGATGAAAGCCTTCGTCGCCTCCGACATCCCATCCAACGCGGAATGGGAATAGGAAATCAATCGCTCGCCGGACGGTTCCGAACGGCTCAGACGCAAGCGCTCGAGTGCACCGCCGACTTGATCTTGCCAACCACCCCCGGTCGTGAGCATTTGTTCCACCGCTAACACGGCGTCGATGGTATCACGCAACTCGGCGTCCTCGGTCGTCCTCGGCGCCGCGACGAGCGCGCCGGCTTCGTCGAAGTACTCAACCTTGGCTGCGAGCGAACCTTCGAGAGGTTTCCACGCGGTCCCTCGGCGAAGGTCTAGAAGCGCGTGCACCATGGCGAACGCGAGAATACTGCTCGTTCCCAATCCAGATCCCTTGGGAAGGTTGACTTCGCTCGCGAGTTCGATGCCTGGAAAGTCGGCGTCTTGGCCGAACGCCCGCGGCACGCTCACACTCGTGTCAACGCTCGACGCATCGATCGCGTCCGGCACCGCGAGCAACATGATGACGGCTTTGTGGAGAGCGAACGCCGAAGTGGGATCGCGGTGCGACAATAAATCGCCGATCGTCCGCACGTCTTCGCTGACATACGCATCAGTCCGCAGATCTACGGATCCGGCATCCTTCATCGCGAGACGAATACCCGGAGTTCGAAGCCTGGTGACCGTCGCGACTATGGGTAACTCGCCGTCGACGAGACCCGCAACGTGCAACACCGTTCCTTTCCGTTCGAGACAGAACGGGGGTGTGTCCGTCCAACCGCCAGCTAGATTGAACCTCGCGGGATACGCCGCGCGGACTTTTGTAAAACGTTCAGCGTCGGCGACGGCGCTCATGCCCAGAGAAGTCCCGACTACGGACGAAACGATGACGCGTCGAAGACACGTTCGAGCGATTTCGTCCGCGTGCGGCACGCGAAGCGACAGCGCCGAACGCCCGATGTCTAGACTAAACTGGGTTGATTGAACGTCGTCGCTTCCACCGGCTTCGTCCGACGCCGCGCCTCTCAATATCGTTTCCAAGTCGTTTTTCGTATTCTCCGCGTTTAAGAACGACCCTTCGTACTCTTTCGTCAGCGAACGCAGATGGTGCGCCGATTCTATCCACTTGTTCGCGGGGATACCCTCCTTCAACATTTTCCACAAACTTGCGCCGATGATTTTCCGCGATAATTTGCGTTGCGCGCGCATGATCTCCTCGTGATCAGCGTACGTGCGAAGCGCTTGGCTGATACTGAGCACCCGAGAAGGGTGTGTTCTTGCTACTCTCGACGCATCGTTTTCACCTCGAACGCACTCCGCGATGCGCAGAGCCTCCGCACACGACGCCTCTGCCGTTTCTTCGACGGCGAAGAATCGCCCGAGCGTCGTCGTGTGTGACTCATCCGTCCAAACACGCGACTCCGACCAACCGAGTCGCTGAATCGCATCGTGCACGCGGATTCCACACCACGTGCTCGATGTGCGTGATTTGATGACGTCATCAACGTTTAAAATAATGGTGACGAACCCTTTCCTTGCGTCTTCGCGCACGGGAAGCGTGTACATGAACGTGTTCGAGGCCACTTTCGACCCCGCCGTGAGCGTGACGCCGTACAGCGCGCAATTATCGCCGATTCTCACATCTTTGCCCACGTCACAATTCACCACGCACGTCCCCGATCCGATCGTCGTTCCCGCGCGCACGCGGCACGACATGATGGCGGAGTCCTCAGGCTGCCGAAAATCGGCCTCGGCCACCGCGGCCATTCTGACGGGAATGGACGGCGCCGGAAGGGCGCGCAAGCACCGCGTGTCCTTCGTCGTGTGGTATAAAAATTCTGGAATAGTTCCGAGATGGATGAACCGACTCGGGAGCAGAGGGATGACGATGAGCGGTCGACCGTGCAATGCCTCGGCGACGGCGCGGCGTGCGTCTCTCAATCTCGCCTCGTTCTCGTTTACCGTCGTCGACGCGACGCTCGCTAGGTGTTCCGCGCGATCCAAATACGATGTATCGGCGTCTCGTCCCAACGGCTGCATGAAATCACCGTACGCGCAAATCTCACATCCCGCTAAAACGTCGCGCTTGGTCTCGTCGAGCTCTATGAGCGCCTCGAGCGCATCGACGCCGATGTGAAAGCAACTGTCCGTCAGCACCCATTCGTCGTCGTCCGTCTCGTATCCACGCATCAGACACCCATTCTGCCGCATTTTCTCTTCAGATGGTTTCTGCAAGCACTTTCGACACTCCAACGGCGCCGACGGTTGTCCCGCGCGCATGGCGCGCACGCGTTCGTGCACCTCCTCCGCGTCGCACGCGAACACGCCGTGTTCCTCACCGATCGCCACCGAACTCGGATGCCCCAACGCGGTGATCCCACGCTCCATCGACGCGTACGTCTCGATGTCGAACTTTCCCTGCGCGTCGTCGTACTCGAGAAACACGTCGGCGCTCGAGACGAATATACCCGGCGGCAGCGTCTTCGCCAACGGCGTCAACTGCACCAACTGCGCCTCCAAGATGGTCGCCGGAACGCCTCGTCCCGACGCATCCATCGGAACGTCCGCGAACGCCTTCCCACACGTCCCATACTGCGGCGCTCGCTCGCTGTGTCCACCCGTGTGTAACGCGAAGACGCGCTTTTCGCGCCACGCGTCCCCGAACCACGTTTTGAGCTCTCGCGCCACCCCCATCGTCGCCCCACCCGACCCCACGCGCGGTCCCGGCGGATCGGTGATCACCACGTACCGCTCGCGCTCTCTCGGAAGCGCCCCGGCGTCGTGAAGGGCGTCCAAACGCGCGCGAAACCCACGCGTTTGCTCGCTCGAGCTCGACGTCAGCGCGACGACGTCCCAAAACGTCCCACCGTCGGGACGGCTCGCGAGCGCGCGAAACCGATCGAGACGCGACGTCGCGCGCTCGATCGCGCGCGCGTCTCGCGATTCGGGCGACATGGCGCGAGGGGAGACGCGAGGGACGGGACGCGAGGCGAGACGTGAGGATTACCCATCCGTCTGAGAACTAACAACCTCCAGACATCGCGACCGCGGGATGTCGCGGGATGACGCGCGCGCGTTCGCGGTGCGAGCGTTCGGGCGCGAACAGAAGTCTATTTTCTATTCGTGCGCATCTCGCGCATCACCGCCGCTCGGTGCGCGGCGATGGTTTTATTCGCCAACGAGACGTTTTCAAAGGCGAACGTCAACAATTCGTCGGCGTCGGTTTGATTGGCGAAGGCGTCCTTGAGGTAAATCATGACGTCCGGTAAGGTGTCGCACTCGAGAATTTTCTGTTCATGCATCTTCAGCATGGCGATGGAGACTCGAAACCACACTTTTTCGCCCTCGTAGATGAGACAATCGAGGACGCGCGCCGCCGTCGTGGACGGAAACGATTCGACGAAGAGACAGAGCAACCACTTGCTCGCGATCATCACGAGGTCAATCTCGAGCTCACGAAAGTGTTTGGCCAATCGAGGCGCGTTCGTTTGCACCAATTTGTGCAGAATCTTGTATTGCGCGATCGTGCCCTTGATATCCTTCGCGTGGACGTCTCCCGGGAGGATGATGTCCAACAACGCCGTAAACGTCCAAAACGCCTTTTCCTCGTCGCCCATGACGAGCCATAAAAATGCGGCGATGTAATTCATCCCTTGACAATATCCCGTGCGACGATTGTGTCTGGCGTACGCGTACAGAATTCTCCTCAAGACTTCGTTTCCGTTTCGCCCGCCCTGGCCTCGTTCGTACTTGTGATTCGCTGGAAACGTCCTCGCCAAGTCGAGCTCGATTTGATCCACCACTTTTTGGTCCACCGTCATGATTAACAATTTCTCGTAATATCCATCCGTCGGACCGACTTTTTGTAAATCACTCGCCCCACTCGCCGCAAACCACGCGTCGCGACGTAAATCTTTCGGCACCCCGCGCCTGAGCGCGCGCTTTAACATGGGATCCCGTCTCGCCACCGCCTCGGCGAGCGTCTCCGCCGCGCCGCTCTCGCGCGCGCGACTCCAAAACGCATCCACGCGCACGCTCGGTTTTCTCCCCGGCGTCGACTTGGCGACGTCCACGGCGAATCCGTACACGTCCACCGCGCCCTCACCGTCGCTCTTTTCCTCGACCACATCGACGTCGACGTCTCGCGACGACGTCGACGCCTCCGCCTCCCTCGCCGACCGTCCCTCCACGGGCGCGTTGAACGACATGCTTCGATCGCGCCTCGCGAGCGAACTCGCGCGAATCGATCGACGATCATCGCGCGCGCGATCGACGTCGTCATCCGCGCGCGCCGCGCAGCACGCGAACGGCATGGCGCGTCGTTCGTTCGTTCGCGCGAATTCGTTCCCGAAACGATCTCTCGTCGCCGTCTCTCTCTCGCGGGCGTCTCTCTCGCGCGAGAGACGCGATTCACGCGTCGAGGAACACGCGACGCGCGTCTCCGCGTCGATCGCGGCGTCGAATCGTCGTCCCGCGCGGGCGTGTGGCGTCCAATCGCATCGCCTCGTCATCGTCGTCTCGCGCGCGCCCTCGTTCGTCGTCAGACGCCGGCTCGACGCGAATGCGCGCGTCGACGTCGGCGCGCGCGCACGAGCGCGCGAGATGTGGATGCGCGCGCGTCGGCGGCGCGCGCGCGTTCGCGCGAGGGCGCGTCAACGCGGCGAGGGGCGCGGTCGCGCGAGGAGAGAAGTCGTTGGTGGCCGAGACGACGGTGGCGCGTGCGACGACGCGAGAGGGCGCCGGGCGAGCACTGCGCGAGGGTGACGATCGGTGCGTTTCTCTCTCTCGGACGACGCGCCGCGACGCGTTCGTCGGTCGCCTACGACGACGACGACGGTGCGAGAGGACGCCGGGGACGCGCGCGAGCGCCGGGGACGCCGCCGAGACTCGAGACGACGCCGAGCGTCTCCCGTCGTTGCTGCGCATGCGAACGTCGGAGGCGGTGTGGTACGTGGGATGGCCGACGACGGTGATCGGGCTGTTGCGATCGGTGTTTCCGATCACTGATACGTTTTGGGTGGGGAAGCTCGGGACGGTGGAACTGACGGCGCTGTGCTCGAACGCGTTCGCGGGATGGATGTTGTACCTGGTGTCCTCCGTCGTGGCGAACGGGGTGCAGAATAAGGTGAGTCAGAGCGTGGGAGCGGGCGAGACGGAGAACATCGGACCCGTGTTGCGCGATGGGATGTACGGGGCGGCGCTCACGGCGGCGGCGTTGGCGACGCTGGTGCCGTTCACGGCGGCGTACTCGGCGGCGCTGGGGATCGAGGCCGGGGCGTTCGCGATCGGGCAATCGCATCTTCGGGCGGCGCTGTTGGGATCGATCGGTTTGTGCATGTGTAACGTGCTCGAGGCGACGCTGCGCGGCTTTGGGTCGATGAAACCGGCGCTTCGAGTGACGACGCTCATGGTCTTGTTGAACATCATCTTGGATCCTCTGTTCATTTACGGCGTCGGTCCTTTCCCCCAACTCGGCGTTCGCGGCGCCGCGGTGGGGACGAGTGTGTCGTACTTCATCGGTGCGATTCTATTCTTCCGCATGCTCGTGAAAAACTTCAACGTCAAGATTCCCTTTACGCTGCCAAACTTGAAGCGACTTCGGGAAATCGTCGCCATCGGTTGGCCGATCGCCGTCGCCGGCATCGTCTTCGCCATCGTGTACGTCGGTCTCGGACGCATTCTGACATCCATCGATCCCATCGCCCTCACCGCCATGGGACTCGGTCAACAGTTTGAAAACATTCCGTACACTGTGACGGACGCTTTTCGCGTCGGCGCGAGCACCCTGGTGGGTCAGTGGATCGGCGCTCGTAACGCCACTCGCGCGAGAGACTCGTGCTGGAGCGCGTGCCAAATCTCAATGATCGCCCTGTTACCGTTCGCCTTCATCTTCATCGGATTCGCTCCGCAATTTATCGGATTACTCACCTCGGACCCCATCGTCGCCTCGCGCGCGGCGACGTACATGTACTGGAACTTCCCCATCGTCTCCTTCATGGCGCTCGAGTGCGCCGTCGAGGGCGCCTTCAACGGCACCGGGATCACCTACCCCGTCATCATCATAGCCCTCATGCTCAACCTCACTCGCCTTCCCATGGCGGCCGCCCTCGCCCCGACGTACGGCGTCAACGGCGTCTGGTTCACCATCGTCGCCACGCAAGTCGTCAAATCCGTCTTCAAGGCGTTCTGGCTTCGCCGCGTCCTCAACCGCATCATCGCCGACGAGCATCGTTCGATTTCGACCTCAACTCGCGACTAATATCGTCCATCACTCATCATCGTCCATCGCGTATTTAATACCACCGTTCGCGTCCCGAAGACGCTCGACGGAGCCCCCTCTGCCCATTCGACCTCCCGAGACATCTCCCCTCACTCGACGCCTCTCGACGTACCATGTCCGTGCGATTCACCGCCAAAGAGACGATTCTCACCGCCCCGTTCGCGCGTCGCCCCTCGCGCGTGACCTCCTCTCGCCCTCGCTCCGCACCGACGCGCGCGATGGCCAAGGAAATCATCAGCACCGACACATCCGCCGCCGCCGCGGGTCCGTATAACCAAGCCGTCAAGGTCGGAAACACCGTGTACGTGAGCGGACAGATCGGTCTCACGCCCGCGATGGAATTCGCCGGGGACTCGATCGAGGAACAGACGGAACAGGTGATGAAGAACATCGGGGAAGTGCTCGCGGCGGCGGGCGCGACGTACGAAGACGTCGTCAAGACCACCATCATGTTGGCCGATATGAGTGATTTTAAGACGGTGAACGCCATCTATGGGAAACGGTTCCCGGAAAACTCGCCGGCGCGGGCGACGATCGAGGCGAAGGGTTTGCCCCTGGGCGCGCTCGTGGAGATTGACGCCATCGCCGTCGTCGACGCGTAGACGGAGGGCCCGCGCGCGCGCGCGGACGAAGACGCGAGACGCGTCTCGTCGACGACTCTTCGTCGGAAAACTCGACGCGTCGAGATGTTCCGTCGAGAGAGTGTTAATTTTAATTCCATTCGCAGCGTTCTTTTTTTCCGCGCCGAACGTCGTCGTCGCGCGTCGTCGCTCGCGCCGAAGGGCGTCGGCGCGCGTGCCCATGCACCCCTCACGGGTCATGACTCAAGGCGTGGGGACTCCACGACCGATGTCCCGACCGGTGGACGATCCGCGCCGCATTGGCGCGCGCGGTCGGTAACCATGCGCGCACCGATGGGACGAGGCGGCGGCCGAGGCGGTGAGTGACGAGCGACGCGACTATGTTTACGTCGCTTTCCGTCGCGCGCGATCGTCGCGCGCGATCGCGCGCGAAGCGCGGGGCGAATCAATCGCAATTGCCTCGGATCGGCGGCGGCGGCCGGCGGTGGGAGGTCGAACGCGTCTCCGCGCACGCGCGACGATGCGCGCGAGACGCGCGCGAGACGCACGGATGCGGCTGAAATGTTTTGATCGATCGGCGCGGGATGACGGGCGAATCGCGAGAGGAACGAGGCTGACGACGCGCGCATTGGACGTTTTCGCTCGCGCAGGTTTTTCGCCCGGCGGACGAGGACGCGGAGGCGGCGGACGAGGTACGCGTCGATCGAGCGATCGAGATGGGGCGAGACCGCGCGCGCGAGACGAAGGGAATGTTTTAGATGCGTCGCGCGCGCGTGAGATGCTCGCGCGAGGTCGCGCGCGAGTCGGGGACGTCAATGCCTCGGCGGATTCCCTAGAGGTGAAAAAGTAACCAGAGCGCGACTGACGAACCGACGCGCGCTTTTCGTAATAATCAACAGGCGGCGGACGTGGCGGCGGACGTGGCGGCGGACGTGGCGGTGGACGCGGTGGCGGACGCGGTGGCGGACGCGGTGGACGCGGTGGCGGACGAGGAGGCATGAAGGGCGGTTCCAAGGTGGTCGTCGAAAAGCATCGCCACGAGGGCGTCTTCGTCGCGCGCGGTAAGGAGGATGCGCTCGTGACGCGTAACATGGTAGTTGGTGAGAGCGTGTACGGTGAGAAGCGCATCTCTGTCGATGAGGCTGACGGTACGAAGACGGAGTACCGCGTGTGGAACCCGTTCAGATCGAAAATTGCCGCGGGCATTCTCGGCGGTTTGGACAACATTCACATCAAGCCGGGATCGAAGATCCTTTACCTCGGCGGTGCTTCCGGTACCACGGTGTCGCACTGCTCCGATTTGGTCGGTCCGGAAGGGACCGTGTACGCGGTCGAGTTCTCTCACCGTTCCGGTCGCGACTTGGTCAACATGGCGAAGAAGCGCACCAACGTCATTCCCATCATCGAGGACGCGCGTCACCCGCAAAAGTACCGCATGTTGGTCGGTATGGTTGACACGATCTTCGCGGACGTGGCGCAGCCGGATCAAGCTCGTATCGTCGGTTTGAACGCGCAGTACTTCCTCAAGCAAGGTGGTAACTTTATGATTTCCATCAAGGCGTCGTGCATCGATTCCACCGCCGCTCCGGAGGCCGTCTTCGCGCGCGAAGTCAAGAAGCTGCAAACGGAAGGCTTCAAGCCGGCCGAACAGCTCACGTTAGAACCGTACGAACGCGATCACGCCATGGTTGTTGGTGCTTTTCGGGTGGGAAAAAAGAAGGGATAAAGAATTCTTCGTAATCTTTTTCTTTTTCTTCCCCGTCGGGACCGCGCGGGTCTCTGCTCGACGCGTCTGCGTCGTGTCTGCAAAATTTTGCAAGAATTTTGGAAAATTTGTGTATAAACAACATCTTCGTAACCCCCACGATCGTTCACATCGTTTCACGCGCGTCTTCATCGCGCGCCCGCGTCGGCGGTTCCCCGTCGGCGTTCTCGTCTTCGCGCGCTCGCGTGAGAATCCACCACAGCCATGGATTCTCTCCCCACACGCCGACGCGTCGCACATCTCGCCCGCCGCCATGGTGGCGCTCGACGTCGAGGCCGTCTCGCGCATGTCCCCCGGCCGTTTCTTCCGCGACCACGCGTCCGCGGTGAACGCGCTCGACTTTCATCACACCGAGGATGCGCTCGTCACCACCGGGGACGACGACGCGATTCACCTCTACAACACCAACACGGGCGTCAAGACGAAGACGCTGTACAGTAAAAAGTACGGGTGTTCGAACGTGTGCTTCACGCACAGCGCGGCGGCGGTGATTTACTCGTCCCGGAGCAAGGGCGCGGGCGGAAAGGCGATCGACGACCACGCGGTGCGCTATCACTCGCTGCACGACAACACGTACCTGCGGTATTTCAAGGGACACACGGACGCGGTGACGTCGATCGCGATGAGCGCGACGAACGATAACTTTTTGACGGCGAGCGCCGATCTCACGGTGCGGTTGTGGGATCTGCGAACGCCCAAGTGTTGCGCGGCGATTCCGCAGTGTCCCGCGATTCCGTACGTGGCGTACGATTCGCAAGGGGAAGTGTTCGCGGTCACGGAGGGTGACGGAGCGATTAAACTCTACGGGACGGGGAGTTATAGTAAAGGGGCGTTCGCGCAGTTCGATGCGTTTCACGACAGAAATGGAAACTATTTGTTCAATCCCAACGAGCCGCCGCCCGCGGTTTCGTGCGTCAAGTTTTCGCCGTCGGGGGAGAGAATGCTCGTCGTGAGCGGCAATTTCATCACGATTTTGAACGCGTTCAACGGTGAACACATCATGCGTATTCGCGTGCCCGGATCGGGCGAGCAACAGCACGCGGTGACGCCCATGGAGGCGAGCTTTTCCCCGGACGGAGAGTTCGTGGTGAGCGGTGGCGCGGATTCTCGCATTCACGTGTGGAGCGCGAACACCGGGTTCGCCGTGTCGCAGTGGCGCGCGCGCCACGCCGGGTTACCGACGTGCGTGAAATGGGCGCCGAATATGATGCTCGTCGCCAGCGGGTGCACGGAGGGCGGCACCGCGTTGTGGTGCTCCGAGAAGCACCGCGACTAAGTAGCTGAATTTTAGACGACACATTTTTAGCCGAAATACCACAGTACGTACAATAACAAATCCATTACACGCGGTGCGCTCGCAACTCAAATCAAAACCAACCCTTCTTTTTCGGTTTCTCACCCTTCTTCTTCGGTGCTTCCTTCTTCCCGAATAAACCGCCGAAACCGCCCGCGCCGCGCTTGGCGTCCTCGGGATCGACCCACCCCTCGTCCACGTACTTGCCGCGAAGATCGAATCTTTCGCCGCCATCGAATTCGGGCATGCCAAAACTCGCCATCGGAAGCGGTATCCCACCCTTGACCGCCTCCTTGGACAGCGCGTTCGCCTTTTTTCGATTTCTTTCTTCGATGGCTTTTTGCTCCGCCGAGGGGAGCTTCTTGTTCACGAATCGGCTCACCTTGGCGCGACGCGCCGCCACCTCCTTGCCGAGATTGGCCCCGGACCGACGCTTACGAAGAATCTCCTGTTGCGCCTCGAACGTCGTGTCCCGACCGCCGATGTCCTTGTTGTTTTGCAACCAATCGAACGGGCCGCATGAGACGCGCGATGGCCTTCGTCGGGGACACGCCGCGCGTCGTCGTCGAGACGCGCTCTCGCGCGCGAGGGACGACGTGGGCGCGATGGATCGAAACGCGATCGTCGAGGCGCGCGCGGTCATGACGCCGAATCGCGAGGCGCGGTGTGTCGCCGTATCTTTACACAAAATCATCTACAGACGTCCTCGAGCGAAAGTCACGACGTGTCTATCCCCCGGTCGCCGCCAACGCGTCCCGCACGCCGCTCTCGCGCGCGTCCGCCGCCTTATTCGCCAACGATCGAAGCACCTGCGCCACCGCCGTGGGAACGACGCGCGCGCGACACAGTTCCAACACAGCATCGTGTACCTCTCGACGCACGTCCATCCCCGCCAATCGCGTCAGTTCGTACAGCGCGTCCGACGCTGCGAAATCGATCGAATCCGTCGCGTCAGTCCGAGAGACGTCCGGACATCTCCATCGACACGCGCGATCGATGTATCCTCCCGCGTTCCGCGCGCGAGAAAGACGCGTCGCGCGACCACCCCGCGCGTCGTCCACGCCTCCCGTCTGGCGACGATCGACGCCGTCGTTCGCGTCGGTCGCGCGCGCCCGAACGTCGACCGTTGCCTCGCGTCCATCACCGTCGTCGTCATCGCGTTCGACAAAGACCACCACCGCATCTCATCGCGTCGCATCGCGTCGCATCGCGTCGCACCTTCCTCATCCGTCAGCGCGCACGCCTCGTCCGCGTCCGCGTCCGCCGCCATCGATCGTTCGAGCGCGTCGTCGTCTCCCGCACGCATCCGACGTCGTCTCGCGTCGTCGCGTCGTCTAAACCCTAAACCCTAAACCCTACACATGCTCCGTTTTTTTAGGGTTTAGGGTGGCGACCGCCGCCGGTGGTGGAACCCATCGGACGCGTCGCGATCGGGCTACGACGCGGCGTCGACGCGCGTCGTCACAACGCGCGCGAGAGCGGAGTGGATAATGTCTTTCACCACGGTACGATGTTCGACGTCGGTGTCGCGTTCGTTCGTTCGTTCGGACGCGCGCGCGCGCGATGGCGCGTGGATGGATGGATGGATGGATGGATGGATCGAGATCGGATCGAGCGCGGGGTCGGATGGATGATGGATGGATGACGCGCGGGGTGGACGCGTGGTGGAGGCGTGAGGGCGAGGACGCGTGAAGAGAGGTGACTGACGGTGCGATGTGACGTTGGATTCGCGCGTGACGTAGGAATGGCCGAAGTGCGAAGCCGCCAAGGCGGCGGGCGTCGCGGAGAAGAAGGTGGCCAAGGCCCTCAAGGAGGGCGGGAAGAAGGGCGTCGAGATCGAGGGCGCGGCCGATATGTCCGGACTCACGTGCTTTTGCACGCGCATGCAAGAGGCTGGTGATAACCTCGCTTTGCTCGAGGTGTCCATGGAGGGCATGAACGCGATCCCGGATCCGTCCAACGAAGAAGAGCGCAAGGGTTGCTCGGGACACATCTCCAAGCTCATCATCGGATCGAACGACCAAACGAATAAGATTGCCATGGTTGCGTACGTTGCGGATCAGTTGAAGGATCAGTTGAACGCGACTGAATGGATGAAGGCTGTGTGCGACACCGATATCGGTGGTGGTGTCGGCGGTACGCCGGACGAGACCTCCACCGCGACGTGGGCGACGTGCGTAGTTTCCGAGGACAAAGACGCCGGCAAGTTTTACTTGAAGTTTAAGGATAACGCGTTGACCGCGGCCATCGGTTACTTGCGTGAGAAGGGTTTGTTCCAAGATGACTCCGATTCCGAGTCTGGCGACAACCCCGCGGCGGACTTCGAGTGGTAAACAAACGCGCGCGACGCGACTCGCTCGAACACTGTAGAGAGACCGTTTAGACGCCCGAAACGAACGTCTAGATGGTTTGATTGATTAATCTGCATTTGACCAGCTCACATAATAACCACGTGCATCACCCACTACGAATCAATCTATCACTACAAATATAGTTAGCGCGCACCGCGTGCTAGTGAAATAATGCGTCTACGCCGCCGCCGCGAGCTTTTTCGCGATGGACTTTTTGTACGCCGCGAAGGAATCCAAACGTTTTACGACGCCGCCCTCGATGACAAGAACCTCCTTCGCCACGCGTTCGACAAAGTATTGATCGTGACTCACCAGGACCACGCCGCCTTTAAAGTTTTCGATCGCCGACGCGAGCGCCTCGCACGATTCTAAATCGAGGTTGTTGGTGGGCTCATCCA
>Ga0208277_1000941_pt1 | contig 17210 bp, 13 predicted proteins | sample ETNtaG_5_FD_185782 | JGI IMG/M metagenome (GOLD analysis project Ga0208277, IMG submission 185782) | Marine microbial and viral communities from oxygen minimum zone, Eastern Pacific Ocean - ETNP201406SV205 (SPAdes) (version 2) | ecosystem: Environmental > Aquatic > Marine > Oceanic ...
ACTTTAGGTATTGATGGAGAGGTCAAATCCATCATGAAACGAATTAGCATCGCTTTATTTCAGATTGGTCTTTTTATGATTGGTTATAAGTTTCAATTGAGTGCCATTTTAAGCTTATCAATTAAGCCAGTTGTATTTGCTGTCTCGATATGGATAACAATCATTGCATCGACCTTATTCTTTTTCCATGTCTAGAAATATAGTAATTGTAGGTGCCGGGATTAATGGGTTAGTCGCCGCAAATTACTTAATAAGAGCTGGTCATAATGTCACCCTAATTGAGAAAAAAGCAACAATAGGGGGTGCCTGTGCCATGGAATCATTTCATCATGGCGAAAAAGAATATCAGTATCCATCTGGTGCATCGGTGCTTGGGTTAATGCAAGACTTTGTGTTTAACGAGACTGGTTTATCAAAGAAACTGAAAACATTTGTGCCTGAATCACCAAAGCTTGCTTTCTTTCCCGGTCTGAAAGATCCCACATATATCTATCGAGACCCGATTGAGTTGGATAGTGAATTGAAAAATAAATGGGGAGAATCTGGGGATGCCAGAGCGTTTAGGGCCGATGAGGCTAAAATCATAAACTTCATTCAATCCGGTTATCAAAAAGCAAGAATTCCCTCTATAGATGAGGCGAAGTCATCATTGGGCAGTGATTTGGTAAAGTTATGGATTACGGGCGATGCGAGATCCTTAATGAATCATTATTTTGAAAGTGATTTTTCAAAGATTTATATGGCCATGACCGTGACAGAGAGTGGACCTGTTTCACTTTCAGAGAAATACTCTGCATTCACTATCCCAATCATGGATTCTGGGTCCATTTTTAAGGGATATTATGGCTATGTTTTTCAGGGAATATGGAATCTCACTCAAACGTTATCCAACATCAATATCGATCTCGGGATTGATCTCAGATTATCATCAAGCTTGGTCGATAAGGATTTGGATAATAAAAAGATATTGGTGAAAACCAATGAGAGTGAGGAATGGATTGCATTCGATGATTTAGTTTTAGCAACCGATCCGTTTACCGCACATTCAATTATTGCCGATTTTGATAAAGATCGATTTTTTGCTGAAAATGAACTCACCGGCAGTAGCGGAAAAATGAATTTATTCTTTTCGAAGCCCATTCAATGGAAGGAGGGAGCAGATCATGCTGATTCAGACTCTGCGTTTCGCTTTATTTTTTCAGTCGATACAATCGATGCATTTGAAAGTGCCTCCCAACAAATTCTGAATGATGCAGATCAATATGCCCCGGGCTTTATGCAGATCTATTGCGAAGGTGCTGCTGACCGAAGAATTGATCCATCCATACAGCATGATCGGATTGCAGTGTTCTTTAAAAACCTTTCACTCAATTCAAATGGAAGAGACTTAGGTGATATAGAAGAAGAACTGAAGCAGCAATTGTTTCGGTACATTGAGAATCCTGAGGATTGTTTTTGGAGCAAACTATCCACACCAAAAGACCTTAAGGAAATGTTTTACTTCCCATCTGGCAACATCGACCAAACAATGCTGACCAATAAGCAGATGTATTTTGATCGAACTTTTTCATCCAATCCAAGTGAAAACTTCTATGGTTTTTTAGATTATGAGCATATCTTCTATTGCGGTGCCGCTGCCTATCCATGTGGTTCAATTGCAGGCACTCCAGGATATATGTGTAGCCAACAAATTATAAGGAATCTATGAAACATACCCTAAATTAGATATATTTCTCTGTTTTCTTTGATTAAACTGTTGTCCCTGCTAAGTAGATGAAAGTTAATGAAAAATAAAATACACAACATTAACGTGGTTGCAAAAGAGAAGTTACCTTCTCCAAAAGCACTCAAGGAAACCTTGCCCTTAACCAATAAGGCCAGGAAGACAGTCTTGTCTAAACGAAAAGAGTTGATGAATATTTTAGACGGTAAGGATTCAAGGCTTGTCGTCGTCGTTGGCCCTTGCTCTATACACGATACGAATCTTGCTAAGGATTATGCTTTGAGACTGAAAGATCTTTCAAAAGAAGTAGAAGATGAATTTCTGGTTTTGATGAGAGTGTACTTTGAGAAACCCAGGACAACAACAGGCTGGAAGGGTTTGATCAATGACCCGAATATTGATGATACATTTCAGATTGATAAAGGCATTCACATTGCTCGCTCATTACTCATTGACCTTAATGAGATGGGCCTTGGGGTTGCAACTGAGGCGCTTGACCCGATCATGCCACAGTATTTAGGAGATTTAACAAGTTGGACGGCAATCGGAGCCAGAACTGCAGAGTCTCAAACACACAGAGAGATGGCAAGTGGGTTATCGACACCTGTTGGTTTTAAGAATGGAACAGATGGATCGCTCTCGGTTGCTGTAAACGCAATTAAATCGTCAAGAGAATCTCATCATTTCTTAGGCTTAGATGACGGCGGAAGAATCACTGTTTACCAAACAAAAGGGAATAAATACTCTCATGTGGTTCTAAGAGGAGGGACAAAGCCCAATTATGACAGCCGAAGCATCAAATCATGCGAAAAGCAACTCATGGATGGAGATCTTCCAAACAAGATTATGATCGATTGCAGTCATGGTAATACGAATAAAGACTTTCGATTACAACCAAAGGTTGCTAAAAGTATCGTTAATCAGGTAAAAAAGGGCAATGAGTCAATCATGGGTTTGATGCTTGAGAGCAACATCAATGAAGGCAATCAGAAAATTACAGAGAACTTGGATGAGCTTAAATACGGTGTTTCTTTGACCGATGCTTGCATCAACTGGGAGACCACAAAGGATTTACTAATGAATCTCAGATCGACACTTATTACGAAATGATTTTGATAGAATATTAGTTATGAATAAAGAATTTAAAGATTTTGAAGAGTTTTACCCTTATTACATAGATGAGCATAAGAATAAATACAATAAATTGCTGCATTTTATTGGAACAACCATTTTTCTTATTTTCATGATCATTTTTCTTGCATCGCTGGATCCAAAGTATGTTTTTTATGGTTTTTTGTCTGGTTATGCTTGGGCATGGGTGGGGCACTTTTTCATTGAGAAGAACAAACCAGCAACCTTTTATTTCCCTCTTTATAGTTTGAGAGGAGACTGGAGGATGTATAAAGAGATCATCCAAGGCAAGCACGCCATAATTTAATCATTAGATGCCATGAACATTGATTTATTTGATATCAATTCACTTTTGAACGATGAGGAGAAGGCCGTTCAGGATTCTGTCTCCAGATTTGTTAAGGAGAATGTTGATCCCGTCATACAAGAGTGTTTTGAGAATCATGAGTTTCCATCTGAGCTCATAAAACCACTTGCAGACTTAGGTCTTTTCGGAACTTCCATAGACGGTTATGGTTGCCCAGGAATGAATTCAATCATATATGGACTGATATGCAAAGAACTTGAGAAAGGCGACAGTGGAATGAGAAGTTTTGTCTCGGTTCAGAGCAGTCTTGTCATGTATCCAATATATGCATTTGGAAGCGAAGAACAAAAACAAGAATGGTTACCAAAGTTGGCATCTGCAGAAGCCATTGGATGTTTTGGGTTAACTGAATCTCAAGGCGGGTCTGATCCATCTAATATGAAAACCCATGCCAAGAAGGACGGCGATGATTGGATCATTAATGGATCAAAAATGTGGATCACAAATGGCTCAATCGCAGATGTTGCTGTGATATGGGCCCATACAGATGAAGGCATCAGAGGATTCATTGTCGATACAAAAACAAAAGGGTTTGTCGCAAACAAGATTGAAAATAAGTTCTCTCTAAGAGCTTCAATCACTTCGGAGTTATTTTTTGACAACATTAGAGTTTCCAAAGACAGCGTACTCCCTGGTGTTATTGGTTTAAAAGGGCCGTTAAGCTGCCTTACTCAGGCGAGATATGGAATATCATGGGGCGTTATAGGAGCTGCAGAGTCATGTCTTGAAGAGCTTTTAGAATATACTCAAACCAGGATACTATTTGATCGATCACTCGATGAAAATCAAGCAATTCAAATCAGACTTGCTGAAATGCAAAGAAGGATTGTTACCTCTAGTCTTCTCTCATACAGACTCGGGCAACTAAAAGACCTTGACCAGATGAATCCTACCCAGGTTTCTCTCGCAAAATGGAACAATGTAAGGATGGCACTGGATGTCGCAAGAGATTGCAGAGACATGCTCGGCGGATCAGGCATTAGTGCGGAGTATGTTCCGATTAGGCATATGCTCAATTTAGAAAGTGTGGTGACTTATGAGGGAACAGAGACGATCCATCAGTTGGCTGTCGGAAGATCGCTTACCGGTAAGAGCGCCTTTTAGAATAATTCTTCTTTTCTGTCTTCGAAGTACAGATCAACCACTTTATCTGCAATCACAGTCGCATCGATTTCATCTGTATTACAAAATACAACTGTTGAGAATCTCAGTTCTGGGAACCTAGCATAATGTGCCAGCCATCCCACCCAGGATCCTGAATGAGACCAACGCTTATAACCTTTGTAATAAGCAAGATTTTGAGCAAACGCATAAGTGCTCTCATTCTCTTTTTCTTTATCCATTGTTTGTGTTCTCTTGCTTGGATTTGTTTCTTCAAATGTCATTTCCATGGTTTTGATAAGCGATTCATCTCCCTTACCTAGATTGTTGTTATAGAAATTCTGATCCCATTTTATAAAGTCATTTAAGGAAGTATAGACACCACCATCACCCACCCAACTGAGGTTTGTTACATTGATTTTATAGTCACCGGATACCTCATCTATTGGTGAGTATGCATCTGCTCTATTTTTAAAGGGTATATTCACATCATCATTAAAAAAAGAGTCCTTCATTCCAAGCGGTAGGAAAATTTCTCTTTCAGCAAAATCTCTAAGGCTCATACCAGAAGCATTTTCTGCAACAAGCGCAAGCAAAACATACCCGTTGTTGCTGTAGTGAAATTTCTTTTCAGGTTTTCTGATCAATGGGAGGGTTTTAATTAGTGCATGAAATTCTTCATTGGATAGATAGTCTTCATTGCCCCATCTAAATTCCTCACCGACAGCGTTTTTGAAGCGGCCTGGGTAGTCCATGTACTCATAATCACCCAATCCACTGTAATGATGGATTACGTGGTTGATTGTTACAGTTTCACCATAGTCCATTAATCCCGGAATGTGATCTTTCATTTCATCCTCAAATGTCAGCAAGTTCTTTTCTTCAAGTATTGCGATAGCCATTGTTGTGAATTGTTTGCTTACAGAACCGATTCTAAAAATGGTATCTAAATCAATTTCGATCTCGTGCTCAAGATTGGCTAAGCCGTATCCTTTTGAATGTATATATGATCCATCCTCTATAAGACCCACCGCGCAGCCTGGTTTTTCTGATCGATCACCAAACAATGAATCGATATTTTCAGATAAATCTGATGCGTCTGCATTGATAAAAAATGACGCGTTTAGAATAATTAGAGTTATAAGAATTGACTTCTTTTGATGCTGTTTCATTTTAATTACTTTACAATTATTGTCCTAAAAAATAAGAATTAGAAAACTATAAGACTATGAAGAATATAAAAAAGATAATAATTTATCCACTGACACTTTTGCTGACCCTTTCAGTATCAGCGAATAATGAATTACCAGAAATTGAATACGACAAATTTACTCTACCTAATGGACTAAGAGTCATCGTTCATGAAGACAGGAAAATCCCCGTAGTTGCAGTCAATGTATGGTATCACGTGGGTTCCAAGGATGAATTACCTGGTAAAACAGGGTTTGCACATTTATTTGAGCATCTCATGTTCAATGGGACTGAAAATTATAATGACGAATATTTTGCTCCGTTTCAGAAAGTGGGTGCGACTGACATGAATGGAACCACGAACAATGATCGAACCAATTATTTTCAAAACGTTCCAACAACAGCACTGGATTTAGCTTTGTGGATGGAGTCTGATCGCATGGGACATCTTCTTGGTGTGGTAGACCAGGAGAAGTTGGATGAGCAAAGAGGTGTGGTGCAAAATGAAAAGAGACAGGGCGAAAATCAACCTTATGGAAGGGTGTTCACCCAAGCTTCAAAAGCAACTTTTCCTGAAGGCCATCCTTATGCCTGGAGTGTGATTGGATCCATGGATGATCTTAATGCAGCTTCGATGGATGACGTGCAAAAGTGGTTTAAAACCTATTATGGACCTAATAATGCGGTCCTTTCCCTTGCTGGCGATATAAACCTTCAAGAGGCAAAAGAAATGGTCTATAAGTATTTTGCAGACATTCCTCCAGGGCCATCTCCAATAAAGAAAAAGAAGTGGATTGCTAAGCGCACAGGAGAAAAGAGAGAAATCATGTATGATCGAGTGCCGAATGCTCGAATACATAAAGTTTGGAATACTCCAGAGATTGGCTCGAAAGAGCAACCGCAATTTGAACTCATCTCGGCACTTCTCACAGGCGGTAAGAATTCAGAACTTTATCAAGAGTTGGTTTACAAACGTCAATTGGCCACCAGCGTAACTTCCTTTTATTATGATCGGGAGTTGGCCGGACAGTTTTGGGTTGTGGCAGATTTAGCGAACGGTGTTTCCTTGGATGAATTGGAAAAAGCGTTGGATGAGACGTTGGCAAGCTTTATTAAAAAGGGACCTAATTCCAAGAATCTTAAGAATACCAAAACATCAATCAGAGCCTCATTCATAAAGGGACTTCAGAGAATAGGGGGGTTTGGTGGTAAATCAGATTATCTCGCATACTCGGAAGTCTATACGGGAGACCCTGGTCGATTTAATACCTTTTACTCGGATATGCTTTCTACAACAAAACAAGAGATTCAGGAAACAGCCTCAGAGTGGCTGACTGATGGGGTTTATGTATTAGTGGTTGAACCCGAAGAAAAGCATACGTTTGAGAGGACACCATTGGCGGATCGTTCCAAACTGCCTTTTCCAGATACATTTCCAAAGTTAAATCTACCAGAAGTACAACGGGGAAAGCTTAGCAATGGTATCGATGTAGTCTTTGCGGAAAGACATGATGTTCCAATGATTAATTTAAGTTTATTGATTGGATCAGGCCATGCTGCGGATCCTACTGATAATCCTGGCTTAGCAAGTTTTACAATGTCAATGTTGAAAGAGGGCACTAAGCGATACGATGCTCTTCAATTGAGTGACAAGATAGACGAATTGGGAGCCGACTTATATACCAGCACAGGCTTGGATTCTTCCAGCGTGACGCTTTCAGCTCTAAAGTCTAATTTTACAGAGTCACTAGATCTAATGTTGGAAGTACTCACTGAGCCTACATTTGATCAAACCGAAATTGATCGCAAGAAATTGAGATGGTTGGCATCGATTGATCAATCACTATCAACGCCCAATGGAGTGGTTTCTGCTCTTCTTCCTAAGATAATGTATGGCGAAGATCATCCATACGGAAAACCTTCCAGTGGAGATGGGACAAGGCAATCCATTCAATGGATGTCCCGTCAAGATATGGTTGCTCACAAAGAAGCCACAATTACAGCAGCCAATTCCACAATTGTAGTCATTGGGGACACAATTCTTGAGGAGCTGCTTCCAATACTGGAATCTAAATTTGGTAGATGGAAGACTGAGGCAAATCAGGAAGATGATATGAATTATGAGGTTTCAGTTGAATCAAGTGCCAGAAAAATCTACTTATTCGATAAACCAGGAGCGATTCAGTCACTGATTGTTGCAGGACAATTATTGCCAGCAAATGGAACAGATGATGAAGTCGATATTGATCTAATGAATAGAGTCATTGGTGGAAGCTTTACCTCAAGGCTTAATATGAATTTAAGGGAAGATAAGAGTTGGTCATACGGTGTTAGAGCAAGACTATCGTCTCGAAAAGGACCAAGACCGATGCTTGTTTATGCGCCTGTTCAGACAGATCGCACTGTTGATTCAATGAAAGAAATTCAAAAAGAATACAGTGAGTATCTCTCTTCAAGACCAGCTTCAAATGAAGAACTAAATCCTATTAAGCAACAAATCATCCTTGGCTTGAATGGTCAATTTGAAACCTTTGGTAGCTTACTCTCGGGTGTATCAGGAATTGTTACTTTTGATAGAGGCGATGATTATTTGAATGCAGTACCAGAAAAATATAATGCTGTCACAATCGATCAAGTGAATGTTGCTACAAAGAAATATTTAAATCCTGAAACATGGACATGGTTTATTGTTGGCGATCTATCAAAAATAGAAGAAGATATTCGTAATTTAGGATTAGGAGAAGTAGAGATTATAGTATTGGATTAGTATTGCTTTTTTAAATATACTTGCCATCTGATATCTCTATTTTTAGATATTTCTTGGGTCCCCTTCGTCTAGAGGCCTAGGACACCGCCCTTTCACGGCGGCAACAGGGGTTCGAATCCCCTAGGGGACGCCATAAAAAAAGCCTGCTGTTAGAGCAGGCTTTTTTTTGGTCAATGATTCTAAATTATGACTTAGAAAATTGCGGTTGAGATGGATCATAAATCACTCCAGAATCATATCCATCAGGTACATCACAAGTTGCTGTAGCTTCGAGTGATGCTTTTGCTGTACCACCAGTTTCCAACCAGGCAGCAGCCCCACTTGCTGCATTTTCTGAGGACTCATGAAAGTTGCCCCACCAGAAGTCTGCTAATTCATTGGTTCCATCACCAGCATATATCCCATAGGCATAGAAACCAGCTGAATCCAATCCATCCAGCCATTTGTTATATAGTGCAATTGATTCCATTAAATCATCAGATGATTTCCCAGCATTGTATTTGCACGGAAAAAACTCAGAAAAGAATGATCCATCTTCTGCACTAGGCCCAAATGAATATACATCCCTATGAAAAGTCATATCCCATCCTGCTCTTTCTGTACCATCGCAGACCATTACTGATTCATTTGCAGCCAGAAATGCCATTGCCTCTTCATCTTGAACCCATTCAGCCCAAGCAGCATCAGCGGCTTCCTTGGATTCCCAAGATAGTTCCCACCAGCCATTATCAAATCTACCTTTGGTTGCTGGAACATAGCCCCATGCACCTAAAAGATCGTCAGAGATATTTAAAGACCTCCAACCTTTCATCATTTCATCAACATTCTCTTGATTAAAATCTGCTCCACCAACACAGGGTATGAATTCGTTATAAAATTCAACTCCAACAAGATCAAATGTCACATTGTTTCCAGTTGGTGCTTCAGATTGTCCACAAGAGACAACAAACACCAAGGCCAATGACAACGTAATTATTTTTTTCATATTTTTCTCCAAAAAAAGAATCTCATCCTTCTTTAAAATATACATAATGGTTAGATAATTATCCAATTACATTATTTAGGAGAAACAATAATGCAAGAATTTATACTCGGATTTACTGTCTTCAACACTATTCTGATAATCTATATGTATAGAGTTATTAAGAATCATTACTTCTATGATGGTTATCCAAAGAATGATTGATTTATTTTTGACTTCCTACAAGCTAAAATCCAGAAAATATGAATATCATAGAAGTTAAAGACTTAAAGAAATCATACTTGGTTCCAGGCCATAAGAAGAAGACATTCAATGCTGTAGATCATATCTCGCTTAAAATCAGAAAAGGAGAGATCTATGGAATACTCGGACCCAATGGTGCAGGCAAAACAACGACTCTAGAGATGCTAGAGGGACTTAAAGAAATTGATGATGGCACAGCACTCATTGATGGCATTGATGTCAGTATTGATCCTTACAACGTTAAAAAAGTAATTGGCGTTCAACTTCAAAGCAATGAATATTTTGATAAGTTGGATCTGAGCGAGCTGCTTACCCTTTTTTCTAAACTTTATTCAACAACTGTGGATAATATGAACTTGCTTGATCAAGTTGATTTATCGGATAAAGCAAACTCCAAGACACAGGAACTCTCAGGAGGGCAGAGGCAAAGATTTTCAATTGCATGCGCATTGGTTAACAGTCCTAAAATACTATTCTTAGATGAACCAACCACGGGTCTTGATCCACAAGCAAAGAGAAATCTATGGAGACTTGTCAGAGAACTCAATTCTTCTGGAATGACCATCGTTTTGACCACGCACAATATGGAAGAAGCTGAATATCTTTGTGACAGAATTGCCATCATGGATAAAGGCAGGTTAATAGCTGAAGACACACCTTCTGCATTGATTGAGAGTTATGCACCTGAGCCTTCAGATATTCCAGTGACCGGAAACATAGAGGATGTGTTCTTAAATCTCACTGGGCACTCTTTAAGGGACTAAGATGTTTACAGAATCACAAATCCACCTCGCACTTGTTTTCCTAAAAATGTTTCTCAGAGACATCCAGTCAATGATATTTAATCTCTTTTTCCCAATGGCATTTATAGGGGTTTTTATTTTTACTGGAGGTGAGCCAGACCCAATTAAGGTTGGATTTGTCGATAAGGCTTCAAATCAACTATCCAAAAGTTTTAGTTTATTGCTGAGTGAGGACACTGCTTTTGAAGTACTGGAAGGCTCAGAGGAAAAGCTGAGAGACGAACTAATCGAAGGCGAATTAGTTGCAATCATTGAGATACCTGAGGTGTTTGATTATGCAAATGGGTCAGCCAATTTAAAACTCATTTTGGATGCATCACAAGTGAGACAACTCGATGGCATTAAAGATTCTATAGAAAAGACATTGTTATCAATTGAAAGAGAGATGAGAGGGACTGATGCTATGTTCTCTCTTGAAATAGTAGATGTAAAAGCAAGACCTCAAAGGTACATCGATTTTTTGATACCCGGGTTATTGGCCTTTATGTTGATGAATCTCAGTATTGCTGGCAGTGGATTCAACTTGGTTGAATACAGGAGGAGGGGGATCCTTAAGAGACTCTTTGTGACACCCATAAAACCAAAAGATTTTATCGTTTCGATTGTCTTGGCTAGGTTGATGATCGTGCTTATACAATTGTCCGTTATTCTCTGGTTTGCCTTGCTGATACTAGACATCCAACTCATCGGTGGATTGCTCTCTATGTACGGAATGATTATGTTAGGTTCATTGATATTTCTTTGTTTTGGTTTTTGCTTTGGAAGCATCGCCAAGACTCAGGAGGCGATCAGACCGCTGGTAACATCGTTTACATTTCCACAGCTAATTCTTTCAGGCGTTTTCTTTCCAATCAGTTCATTGCCTGAGATCGTGCAGCCGGTTGCCCAGTTTCTTCCCTTGAGCGTTATTGCATCAAGCTTGAGAGGAATTGCAAATGATGGATTGAGTTTATTGTCTTTTGATTTAAATCTCATTGGCGTGATATTTTGGTTAATTGTCAGCTTCTTTCTAGCAACTCGTTTCTTTGTCTGGAGAGATGTTGCAGGATAATGACAGATAAGAGAATATCTGTAGCCCCAATGATGGGAATGACTGATCGCCACTTTAGATTCATGGCATCTTTGCTTTGCGAAAACATTTCACTCTATACCCCAATGATTCATGTCGATGCGATCCTTCAATCAGAAAAAAATTTTTTAGAAAGAGAGAACAAAGATTCCAGAGCAGTGGCCATTCAGATCGCTGGCAATGATTCTACGTCTGTTTCTGAGGCGTCCAAGATTATTGAGCAATGCAATTACAATGAAATTAACTTAAACATTGGTTGCCCCAGTGAAAGAGTACAAAATTGCAAAGTGGGCGCCGCATTAATGGACGAACCAAAGACCGTTGGACGCATGGTTGAATCCATAAGAAACACCTGCGACCTTCCTGTCACGATAAAAACTCGATTAGGGATTGATGATTTCGATTCTTATGAATTTCTCTGTGAATTCATTGAAACAACATCTGAATACGGTTGTGATCATTACATTCTACATGCCAGAAAAGCACTGCTGAATGGATTAAGCCCCAAGGAAAATAGATCGATACCACCGATCAATTATCCAAGGGTTTATAAAATAAAAGAGCAATACAGCGACCTAACAATAGAAATAAATGGCGAGATAAAAAAAATTCATGAAATTAAGGAGCATTTTGAATACGTCGATGGAGTGATGATTGGAAGAGAGGCGTGCAATAATCCATTATTTCTTAGAGTGATAACTAGTTCCATCTATCAGGACTCACCCATGGAGATGACAGATTTCTTTGAAAGAATGTTTGAGTACATCATTAAAGAGTCAAAAGATGGAACCGGTGTTCATTTTATCACTCGACATATGACAGCATTGTTCAAAGGAATGCCGGGCGCAAAAGAATGGAGAAACTTAGTCGGTGGTTTGGGTTCTAAAAAAAGCAATGCCGAAGACCTTGTGAGATCCATGAGACTCTTTGTAGAGGAGAGGGTTACTCAGCATTAAGTGCTTGAATGACCTTTGCGTGTTCCTCAAGTAACTTCTCCGGAAGTCTTTCTTCATATTCTTCGAAATAATCCCTGATACCAGCCATTTCATCCAACCACTTTTGATTATCAATATGGACAAGTTCTTCCATCGCCTCATTTGTAATTGTTAAACCTGATGTATTAATGTCTTCAGGTTTTGGAAGAAATCCGATCGGAGTTTCACGGGCATCTATTTCGTTGTTGCATCGATTTATGATCCATTCAAGGACTCTTAAATTATCACCAAATCCTGGCCAGATGAATCCGTTTTCATTTTTTCTAAACCAATTCACATGGAAGATCTTAGGAAGATTGTCTGATCGTTCTGAGAAGCTGAGCCAGTGCGTCCAATAGTCTGCAAAGTTATATCCACAAAAGGGTTTCATTGCCATTGGGTCTCTTCTTATTATGCCTACTTCACCTATTGCAGCAGCAGTGGTCTCAGATCCAACACTTGCTCCCACAAGAACGCCATGATTCCAATCTTTTGATTCATAGACCAATGGTGCCAATTCGCTTCTTCTTCCACCAAAAACAATGGCGGAAATAGGAACTCCATTAGATGAATCCGCAAGATCTGAGTATTTAGGATTATTCTTTGCTGAGACTGTGAATCTAGAGTTTGGGTGAGCAAAAACAGCATCTTCGCCTTGTTCAATTTCGTTGCCTCTCCAGTCTATGACTGGGTTACCATCCTTTCTGCCTTCCCACCAAGGCTCATTGTTATCTGTTAGCCCAACATTAGTGAAGATTGCATCAGACTGAATGGCTTTGTATGCGTTCTCATTATCGTCTTCATTTGTCCCTGGAACCACACCAAAATATCCTGCCTCTGGATTGATGGCCCATATTTGACCCGACTCATCCATATGTAACCAGGCAATATCATCGCCAATTGTTCTGACTTTCCAGCCATTGTATTCTTCAGGCGGGATCAACATAGCGAGATTGGTTTTCCCGCAAGCCGATGGGAATGCTGCGGCTATATTAAAAATTTCACCTTCCGGATTCTCAATCTCAACGATCAGCATGTGTTCAGCAAGCCATTTTTCTTCAAGTGCTTGATAGCTCGCAATTCTAAGTGCGTGACATTTTTTCCCAAGTAGGGCATTTCCACCATAACCCGATCCAATGCTTCTGATCGTTTTTTCTCCAGGAAAGTGCATGATGAATCTTTTATCTGGATCCAAATCGCCCGTGGAGTGTATTCCTTTTACGAAACCTCCCTCTTTTTCAATTCTCGAGAGTGCCTCGCCCCCCATTCTTGTCATCAAATACATATTTGCAACAACATAAGGGCTATCGGTAATTTCGACGCCACATCTTGAAAGATCAGAACCTATTGGGCCCATGCAGTATGGTATGACATACATCGTTCTGCCTTCCATGCAATTTTCAAACAAATGATCCAATTTTTCATGAGCCTCTTTTGGGTCCATCCAATTATTATTAGGACCTGCATCATCAGAATCTTCAGTGCAAATAAAAGTCAGATGCTCAACCCTGGCGACATCCGATGGATCTGATCTATGTAAATAACAATTTGGGAAGGTTTCTTCATTGAGTTGCATTAAGTCTCCAGTTCCAAGCATCTGTTGGATGAATTCTTCATATTCTTGTTTTGATCCATTGCACCAGTAAATATTATCTGGCTTGGTCATTTCTGAGACTTCTTCAACCCAGCTCTGAAGTTCTTGATTCGATGTAGACATAGTTATTTCTTGTTTAATAGATTTTATGGTTAATACTTGATTGATTCTTTTTGTTATTATTCAAAAAAATCAATTGAATTTAAGTGGTGTATTTTAACTAAACGATGACTAAATGCCTAGCCATAGATACTTCAACTCGGAGATTTTGTCTCGGAGTAAAAAATGGTAGTGATTATTTTAATATGCCCATTGAAAAAACCACTGATCATGCCAAAGAAATTTTTAAAAAGATTGATCATGTTTTGAATCTTGCCGAGCTATCTATGGAGGAGCTTGATTTTCTTGCCGTCGGTATCGGCCCTGGCCGATTCTCAGGACTTAGAGTCTCTATAAGTGCAATAAAATCAATAAGCTATGTTCTTAATAAGCCCATTGTTGCGATTTCGAGTCTTGAATTCATAGCAAGAGAAATTATGTATCAGAATGATGCAAGCAGAATACTTTTAATAGAGGATGCCGGTAGGAATAATTTATATCTAGGCTCTTATGCTTTTAAGGATCAAAAATTTATCAGGATTGCTGATGACCAATTAATGCATCTCGAGGAAATCAATATCCAGAAAACTGAAGGATTAATTGTTGGGAGCGGAATAAAAAGATACCCAGAAATAAAAATAGATTCGAGCTCTGTTCTGGTTCAATCTGGAGAGGAGTATCTCAATTCGATGACCATGATTGATCATGCACTAGAAGAATTCAATAAAGGCAATACAATAGATTGTATGAATCTTAAGCCAAATTATCTTTTCAACGAGGTAGCCAGTTGATAAACACCTTTAAGAATCTCTCGGTAAGAACTCACAACTTTCTCGGTTTTTGCGCGTGTCTATTTTTAATGGGTTATGCTTTATATGCAGAACATATTCTTGGACTGGAACCATGTCCAATGTGTATATTTCAAAGACTATCCACAATTCTGCTTGGGTTGATATTTCTTATTGGCTCATTCCCTATAGTCAGTCGATCTTCTAGGCTTATTATTGGGTTATTGATATCACTTACATCTCTTTCTGGAATTTTAGTGGCTTCAAGACATGTATGGTTGCAAAACCTTCCACCAGAAAAAGTTCCAGGATGCGGTCCTGGACTTGATTTTATGGTTGAAAACTTTCCGCTTTCAGATGTATTTGAAATGGTTTTCTCAGGTTCTGGTGAATGTGCAAATGTAGACTGGTCGCTTCTCGGTTTAAGCATGCCAGCATGGGTTATTATCTCTCTATCGACACTTGCAATCTTTGGGCTTTGGTCAAATCTGAGGTCACATAGTAAAGCGCTTTAAAAATCTAATGATTCATCTCGCGACAAATTAGATTGACTCGCCAGGCGACAAAGTAAGGACTTCATAACCATTATCTGTCACTAAAATGGTATGTTCCCACTGAGCTGAGAGGGAGTGATCTTTCGTCACTACTGTCCAACCATCTGATAAAAGTCTTACTGCAGCTCCACCTAAATTAACCATTGGCTCAATAGTAAAAGTCATCCCGGATTTTAACTCCATACCTGTAGCAGGGGTGCCGTAATGAAGAATTTGTGGTTCGTCATGATATACCTGGCCGATCCCATGCCCACAGTATTCTTTTACTACACTGTAGTAATTATTTTCAGCATGCTTTTGTATTGCGTATCCAATATCACCCAGCTTATTTCCAGGTTTGACAGCCCTTATCCCTTCACACATCGATTGATATGTAACATCGATTAACTTTTTTGCTTGATTAGAAGTTTTACCAACAACGAACATTCTGCTTGTATCACCATGATAACCATCCTTAATTACGGTTACATCGATATTGAGGATGTCCCCATTTTTTAGTCCTTTTTCATTCGGTATTCCATGACAAACAACATGATTTATTGATGTGCATGTTGTAGCTGGAAATCCTCTATAGCCAACATTTGCTGGGATGGTTTCCTGAGTATTTATTATATAATCATTGCATATTTCATCCAGTTCAAGCGTACTCACTCCTGGTTTTACATAATCACCAATCATGTTAAGTACCTCAGAGGCAAGCTTTCCAGCGACCCTCATTTTTTCTTGTTGCTCTAAAGTTTTTATTTCTACAGACATATCTTTTATATATTTTACTAGCTTTTTTATTGTTGCTGGGAGTTTATTATGTTATAAATCCCACCGCAATTTTGCATTAATATCGAACACAATTCGACACAATCAATGGGTGCCTTTAAATGGTTATTGATTGGGATTTGTGGGAGTTTAACCCTAAGAGGAAAAAAATGAGAAAGTTAAACATTCGTGACCTGCTAGAAGCAGGGGCACATTTTGGCCATAAAACCAAATACTGGAACCCTAAGATGAAAGACCATATCTATGGCGATAGAAATGGGATTCATATAATTGATCTTGAAAAAACTATTCCACAAATAAAGAGTACCTGTGATTTTGTGCAAAAGTTAGCTGCTCAATCTGGCACGATTCTTTTTGTAGGCACGAAAAAATCTGTAAAAGATTCGATCAAGAATGCAGGTGTCACTTGCGGCATGCCATATGTTTCGAATAGATGGCTTGGTGGAACACTTACTAATAATAAGACAATTTCTCAATCCATTAAGAAGTTAGAAAATCTTGAGGAAGCTCTTAAAGAAGAAAATATTCAAGGCCTTACAAAGAAAGAAGTTTTAACACTTACAAGGTCCCATGAAAAGCTAGAAAAAGGCCTCGGTGGAATTAGAAACATGAAGAAATTACCAGATGCAATCTTTATTGTAGATGTCAATTTTGAAAAGAATGCTGTCAAAGAGGCAATAGTATTAGGTATACCGATTGTAGCTATGGTTGATACAAATTCTTCACCAGAGGGTGTCGACTATTTAATTGCATCAAATGATGACTCAAGACTCACAACTGAGCTTATCACTTCCCTGATTATTGAAAGCTATCAGGAAGGCAAAAGCACAATTCCAATCCTGGAGGAAATCGAAGACGACTTTGTTGAAGTTGATAGCGAAGGAAAAATATCCACCACAAAAATAAAGAAAAAAAAGAAGATAGTTATTAAGAAAACTTCTCAAGAGATTCCGCCAGCAGAGGAAGCTCCAGTTGAAGAAGAAGCTCCAGCAGAGGAAGCTCCAGCAGAGGAAGCTCCAGTTGAAGAAGAAGCTCCAGCAGAGGAAGCTC
>Ga0208277_1000943_pt1 | contig 17208 bp, 13 predicted proteins | sample ETNtaG_5_FD_185782 | JGI IMG/M metagenome (GOLD analysis project Ga0208277, IMG submission 185782) | Marine microbial and viral communities from oxygen minimum zone, Eastern Pacific Ocean - ETNP201406SV205 (SPAdes) (version 2) | ecosystem: Environmental > Aquatic > Marine > Oceanic ...
ATATTGATCCTTCAAATCCAAATTCACCACCTGTAATAATATCACTCCCAATTAAATTTTGATTAAATAGACTTTTTACTTTATTACCACTTACTTCAAAACCAAATATAGGACCTTGAAAATAATTCCATGTGAAATGCGCGCCAATTGGAAACCATAAATTATTTTTATGAATACAATAAATTCCTAAAAAAATTCCAGCAAGAAAAAGATTAATTACAGACAGAACACTAATATTTGGATTCCCAATATGCATTAACATAAATACCATAGAAGAAAAAACTAAAGCAATATACTTATTAAATGATTGACAGAGGTTTTTTAAAATATAACCTCTCATTGCAATCTCTTCATTCAAAGAAACAATGATAAATAACAATATATAAATTAGTTGATCTAAATATGAAATTTGGACTGAAACAACTTCTATAAGATTTAAAAAATATAATACTCCAAACCCGGTTGATATAAATCCAGCTCCCAAAAGAAGGCCAGATATAAAATCATCTTTATATTGATTAAAATCTAGACCAATTGATAAAAATGATTCTCGATTAATAAACCTTTGAAATATCCAGACTGAAAATACTGTCGCAATTAATTGAAAAATCATCATTAATATCATCGTATTATTATCCATAAGAAGTGTTGACTCATTTACATAATCATCAAAACTATTATTACTAATTATAGCAGTAATTGCTAAACCTAGAGAGCCTAAAACCGATATAGAAAATATAAAAAAAAGGAAAAATAATACTGCCCGTAACCAACCAGATTTTATTCGAGGATTAAATTGTTCCATATAGTCTTAAAAAATTATAGATAATAAATTATTAAGTGTTTGCATTATGATTGACCATGTTTAAATATCACATGTTAAGTTATAATCACTATAGAAAATAACAAATGAAATCAATAATTGATGAACAACTTAAAAAATAATGAATTGAAATTTATTGTCATTATGATTATTGCTATGGTTACATGGGGGTACTCATGGACAAGCGCAAAAATACTAGGACCATATGGCGATATAAATGTGAAATTAGTTCTACGTTTTTTATTAGCAGCCATTACTTTAGCACCAATTTTAATTTGGTATAAAATTGATTTTTATATTAATAGATCAGGAATAAAATTTATCTTAATTAATTCATTAGCATTATGTTCATATAATTATTTTTATTTTAAATCTACTCATGTTGGTTTAGCTGGAGTAGGCGGTGTTCTTGTTACTACTTTAAATCCCCTATTAACATCAACAATTGCATTTTTATTTTTTAATAAATCTTTTTCTAAAAAAGACGTATTAGGACTTATAATTGGATTTGTTGGCGGTGGTATAATTATGAGGCTTTGGGAAATGAATTATACCCTTATGTTAGAATCAGGAAATATTTATTTTATTTTAGCATCGTTATCATGGGTTACAGTGACAATCAATTCTCAGGACTCTAATAAATCAATTCATTTCTTAGCCTATAGTTTTTGGAGCTTTGTCTGTTCTTTTCTGATTTCATTTATTTTTTGTGATTGGAAAATATTAATCGAGACTGTCCAATATGGATCAACATTCTGGATTAATATTTTAATCTTATCAATTATAGTAATGTCCTTTGCAAATACAATATATTTTTATGCTTCATCAAGACTAGGAGCAGTTAAAGCAAGTTCGTTTATTTTTGTGGTTCCTTTAACAGCCTTAATATTTTCACGAATATTGCTATCAGAGAAAATTCTAATATCGACATTAATTGGAGGAGTTTTTTCTATTACAGCAGTATATATAATAAATAAAAGATAATTTGATATAAATGAATTTTATTTTTTAAAGAAATCATATTTAATTTTCATCACTATTATTTTTATAAATTCAATTAACAAGGATTAATAAATGGAACTAGAACAACAAATAAAAAATGACATAAAAAATAATCCAATAATTCTTTATATGAAAGGAACCAAAGATATGCCTATGTGCGGTTTCTCAAACTCTGTTGTACAGATACTTAACCACTATGGCGTTGAATATAAAGATATAAATATATTAGAAGATCCAAATATAAGAATCGAACTAAGTAATCACTCTGGCTGGCCAACAATTCCACAATTATTTGTTAAAGGTGAACTTATTGGCGGGGCTGATATAACAAATGAATTACACCAAAATGGTCAATTATTAGATATACTTGATAAAGTTAATGAAAAATAGATTAAAATATGTTGGCCTGATTTATATGTTTAAATAAATTCTTTATCAGGTTATTTATTTTTATAAAGAATTTGGCCCGTTCGTCTAGTGGTTAGGACTCCAGGTTTTCATCCTGGCAACAGGAGTTCGATTCTCCTACGGGCTACAAATCTTAATTCTTTTTTATAGCTATAAGTTACTCTGCCTTAATATTTTTACTAAGAAAGATGCAGATGATGAGCTATAAAATACTCCGAGACCATTTTCAAAATTAGAACTAGGTAATAAATATATATTCTGACCAACGGGATCACCTCTAAAGTAGTTAAAATATGAATCACTAGTAGATTTAAAAGTCATCATATAATAGCCATAATAATCAAAGTATAACCACATAATATTAGTCGGCGATATATCAACATTCCATAACCATGGATTATTTCGATAAGGACTATTTTCTCGCCAAGTACCATCATTAGAACTTCCTCTTTTTAATGGCTGCTTCCATATATTCGCAATTCGATTATAATCTAAACTATCATCATCAAATAATCCTTTTTCATCACTATATATTAAATTTATATAGCAACTATCTCTGACACCATTTCTATTCCTATCAGAAAAAGGCTCATTATTATTATACTCACCATCTTCATTTTCATCAGTATATGGCTCTAAATCAATGACATTAGCTTCTAATGCGTTTGAAATTATTTGTATAGTATTGTACTCATCCTCATTATAATTCACACCAAAAAGTGGTGCACTAGCAAAACTTTTTGTGAAACAGTCTCCTATCTTAAAAATTACAGAGTCAACATCTACACTATTTTCTGTAATATAACTTATAGGATCTTGATAAAGTGATATCATTTGTTCAAAAGACATACCATCTAAATTATTTACATCAACAACTTTAGATGAATCAAAACTACCATCAGGACACTGCCAATCATCCATGTCTATTGGAGAGATCTCTATCTTTTCAGGTACATTTGTTATTGCAATTACTGAATCTTCATCATGAATAACAGCTAATCTATAACTAGTACCAGATGTAATAATATAATTTGCCCAATGAAGATATATAGAGTCTTGGCTTAATACATTATCCATACTAATAGGGAAATAACGCCCATTACCTTGAGGGTAAAAAATTAATTCAGAACTATCACTCTCTCTAATCAATTTTACCGATGCAGAATCTATCCAGAGATCATCTGCCATTATTTCTTCTTCAACGCTTGCCGATCTAGAAACAAAGACAGTATCTATAACTGGAAACCCAGCATTAATTGAAGCAAAAACTACTACTTTTTGTTCATATTTAATGACATCATCATCAAATGAACAAGACTGTATTGATAGTGCTAAAACTATAATTATAAAATATATAATACTTATTTTTTTCATTTTAAAACTCCCAGCTAATTCCAATAGTAGGTATAATAGGAAATAGGCTTATATCATTAACTTGTAAACTACCTTCATCTTGTTCATCAACATTCACTTCCCCAACATCTGGAAGACCATTCCCGTTTGTATCATGCTCGTTAACATCCCAATCACGATCATCATCAATACCATTGGTAGTACTACCTACATTATAAGATTTCCTAAAAATATTTTTTGTGTTAAACACATTTATTATCTGTATATAAATATCCATTTTCTTACCATTAATTATTTTATGATGTACAAACCCAAAATCTAATCTGTTATAGGGCGCATATCTTGCAGAATTTCTTGTTCCCGGTATAGTTCTAAATGATTCATCAGGGCTTTCGGGAAAGTGCTGATTATAATATCCAAGAATTGGTGTGTAGGCTTGACCTGATTGAATAGATAATTTCCAGTTCATATCCCAATCAGAATTAATTCTATAATTCCCCAAAGCACTAAATGAATGGGTCCTATCCCAGCCATTATAATATTCTTCTTCTTTATCATAGAATATGCTATTCATTTTTTTTCTTGATACTGAAAAAGTATATGCCAACCAACCACTGAGTCTTCCACTCATTTTTTGGGTGAAAATCTCTAAGCCATAAGCATAACCATCTGAAGGTGTAACTATATCAGACAGTCTAAATGTATCTGGAAAAGCCTCATCTGTGGTAGCTCTAAATTCTTCATAGGTAAATAAATTTTCTATATCTTTATAATATCCTTCAATTTGTAGCTTATATATATCTTTTATATATTCTTCATAACCAAGCACAAACTGTGTAGACTTACCAGGAGAGACAGTTTTATCAACAGCTATCCATTGGTCTAATATATTCGGATTATAATCATCTTGAAATGTTGCCATAAACTGATGATAATTGCCTAATGAAAGATTAATATATCTATCATCAGTTAATAAATATTTCATACCAAATCTAAAATCAGGATATAATTGGTCACTATATACATTATAATAATTAATTCTTATTCCTGGCTCTAAAATAAATTTATCTGAAATAGAATGTTTCATTTTAACATAACCTGCTAATTCTTTTGGATCTGTATTAATTTGAAATTGTAAAGAATCTCCAAATTTATTTTCATATAAAAATCCAAGGTTTTTCATTTGTGCACCAAATTTTACAGTACTTTTTAAAGATTTAAACCATGTAAGATTAGCTGAAATTGTACCATCATCAATTTGGTTATCGCTATTCAAACCATTTGAACCACCTAGACCAAATTCTGTAAAAAACAGACTGTTAGCATACAAAAAATTTCCAATTAATTTTTCAGAAAACACTCGTCGATATTGCATACTAAGCGTATTATTACCCCAACGACCTGTCAAGCCAAAAGTATCAAAAAGTAAATCATCAATACCATTATAAAAACTAATAGATACCCTATCTTTTGGAGTTATATCAGAGTAGATATGGCTCTGTATATCATAGAAAAAATAAGGTGGTATTCTTGATGCAATACTGGCAGGTAAAATCTTTGGTAGTAATACATCAAAGTATGTTCTTCTGCCTGAAAAAACCCAAGCCCCATTATAAAAAGGACCTTCAATTGTTGTCTGTGCAGACAATAAAGACAAATTTGCTTTCCCCTCAAATTTTTTCTGATTACCCTCTCTACTAATTATATTTAAAACAGCAGATAGTCTTCCTCCATACTCTGCGTTGTATGCTCCTTTAATTAGCTCGGCTTCCTTAACACCATCTACGATAAAATTAGAAAAAAGGCCACCTAAATGAGAGGGGTTATAAACGGTCACCCCGTCTAATAAAATTAAATTCTGATCAGTATTACCACCTCTAATTACTAAGCCAGTACTAAACTCTGAAGTAGTTAAAACTCCAGGTAAAGCTTGAATAGTTCGAAACAGATCAGGCTCAGCCAGAGCTGGAGCAGATTTAAGCATTCTAGGAGATAAATTAATTTTACTTGGCTGAATATTATTTTTACGCTGAATCTTCTCAGCAGTGACCTGTACTTCATTGAGAGAAACAGCTTCCTCTTTAAGTACTAAATCTAATTTTAAAGACATATCCTTATCTAATTCAATATTTCTGTTTAATATATCATAACCAACATAAGAAACAGTAATCTCATAAGAGCCAGGTTCGATATCTTGCAAGACATAGTAACCATTTATATCTGTCGCCATACCAATACCAATATCATTTATAAATACATTGGCACCAATTAATGCCTCTCCCTTAGAAGAATCTGTAACAAATCCATATACCGAAGCATTATCCTGGGCATTTATTATAGAATAAAAAAGAGTAAGGGTAAAAAGAATTTTATTTAAGAATATCTTCAAGTATTGTCTCTGCATGAGTATTTATGTTTACCTTCCTATATATTTTTTCAATATTACCTAATTCATCAATGACAAAGGTCATTCTCTTAGCAGCTATCAAGCCGTCTGCTCCAAAACTTTTAGAAACAGCTCTGTCTCTATCGGACAAGAAATTAAAAGGTAAATTATATTTATCTTTAAAATTTCTAAGAGACTTTTGTTTATTATAACTAACTCCGAACACGGTAAAATTATTTTTTTTAAATTCTTCATAAATATTACGGAACCCGCAAGCTTCTTTAATTCATCCCGGCGTATCAGCCATTGGAAAAAAATATACTATGACTTTTTCCCCTTTGTAATCTAATAAATTATGAATCTGACCATCCTGGTCTTTGATAGAAAATAAAGGAGCAGTATCTCCTAAAGATAAAATGATTTTCTTAGAAAACACATTTTTAATAAATACTACGCTCATAATAAATAGCCCAATCCATAGAATATATTTCATATTAATTAATCTGCCAAATAAGATAAATTATCTGGGTTTAATGGTGTTGGCTCAATTTCAAAATCTGCGAATAACTTTGAAGAATCGCATGTATTCCCTTCAGCTAACATCATAAGTTGGTCTTTGGTTGCTGGAAACCAACTAAATCTATCTAATAAAGATGCCACCGCCATGACAGGTCCAATTGGAGCAGGAATCATTAATTTATTTCTGTTTAATGCGGTAGTAAGCATTCTCAACATTTCCTTCCACGTGTGATTTTCATTTCCAAGTTCAAACACCCTACCATAATATTTCTCTTCCTTTATAGATTTTACAAAAAACTGGGCGACATCCTTAATATGGATAGGCGACATAAGAAAACTACCTGCATTAAAAGGTAATAAGCCTTGATGGAAGAGAGGAGCTGGCAATGGAAGGTCAATTAAATCTGATTTTAATTGAGTAAAAAATTCTGGTCTGCCCTCTCCTCTTGGATTACCAAAAATGGTAGAAGGTCTAAAAATTGTCCAGTCCAAATCTGTATTTTTAAGGTACTGCTCAGACATCCATTTTGTTTTTTGATAACCTGTACCATCAGGGCAAACTCCATTGGCACTCATTAAAATGAATCTCTTGACCCCAGCTTCAGAAGAAAGATCCATACATTTCACTGCTCCTTCAAAATGAAGTTTTTCAAAAGTCACACCTAATGATGGGAACTCTCTAATTAGTCCAATTGTGTATATAACAGCGTCAACACCATTAAGAACCTCTCTGATAGCTTCTTCATCAAAAATACCACCAATAACAACCTCACACTTATCTGCAGATATAATTTTATTCTTTGATTTTTCACGAACAAGTATGCGAGGGGTATATTGACTCTCTATCAAATTATCAATGATATAAGAACCAACAAATCCAGTACCACCAAAAACTGCAATTTTCATGAGCTTACCTTTAAATTAAGTTTATTAAAAAACATCGTTAAAATTATTATTTATTGCGCTATAATGTCAAATTAAATTGAGCGTTTTAAGCGTTTTATTTAAATATCCTATTAAAATATTCTTTTATATCTTCGATGACCATATAACTAGTAGGGACTAAGATTAAAGTAATAAGTGTCGCAAATAAAACTCCAAATGCTAAAGAGATTGCCATGGGTACTAAGAACTTTGCTTGAACGCTTTTCTCAATTAGAAGAGGAAAAAGCCCAACAAAAGTAGTAACCGATGTAAGCAATATAGGTCTAAATCTTCTCGGCCCTGCCGCCAGTGCTGCCTCAAGATTGCTCTTCCCATCTTCTCTTTTATATCTATTAATAAAATCAACCATTACCAAACTATCATTGACAACAACGCCTGATAATGCAACAATACCTATGATTGACAAAACAGCAAGATTCATTCCCATAACTAAATGCCCGATTACCGCACCAGTAAATCCGAAGGGAATTGCTGACATAATTATTAGAGGCTGTAAATAAGATTTAAATGGAACTGCTAATAGTATGTATACCACAAAAAGGGCTAATCCAAAATTCTTAAACAATGACCCCAAAGTATCCCTCTGCTCTCTTTGCTCACCCTCAAAACTATAATTAACACTTGGATAATCCTGAAGTAGCGGAGATATATGATCTTTCTCAAATTTAGCTAATATTTCATTCGCATTAGCCTTTGTAAGGTCAACATCAGCAACAATATTTATAGATCTTTTCCTATCTGTTCTAGTAATTGTAGAATAACCACTAGCTAATTCCCCTTGCGCTACCTGCCCAAGTGGAACCTCTATATTGTTACCAACTCTCACATTCATCTGTTCTAAATTATTTAAACTAACTCTCTCACTCTTTGGATAACGTAAGAATACTTTAATTTCATCTCGGCCACGTTGGATTCTTTGGACTTCCTCTCCATAAAAAGCCTGTCTTACCTGGCGGGCAAGTGATGACATTGTAATCCCATAATTCTGAGCCTCAGGCCTAAGAGTTAATTTAATTTCATCTTTCCCAGCGCTGAAGGAGTCTTTTATATCAAAAACACCAGCGTAAGTCTGAAGCTTATCTTTTAAAATCAAAGTTACCTTTTTTAAATCATCCCTACTGATACTGGAGAGTTTAATCTCAATAGGAGGCCCAGAACTAAATAAATCAGACTCGAATTCAACTTGCTTAACACCTGGTATAGGCCCAGTTAAATCTCTCCACATTTTTGAAATTTCTACTGTACTTAATGGTCGCTCTTCTCCTGGTGCTAACTCAATTACACATTCTGCTAAATGTGACCCAAAAAAATTAGCATCAAGATTTCCAGGTCCTCTTGCTGACTGTGTTTTTATTGGCTGATCACCAGCTGTAGAAACCATGTTGATAAAGATTTCTTGTTCAGGGTATAGATCTTCTAAAGAATCTTTTAATTTAAAAGCTGATTGCTCAATCCGATCTAGACCTTCCTTCGTAATAGAAACTGGGGTTCCCTCTGGATATTCAAGAGTTGCAATAACAATATCTGCCTCTAATGGAGGAAAAAAATTAAATTTTAAAAACCCACTGGCAACAATACCCAATGACAATATAAAAATACTTATAGCGATCGATATTGTATTCGCTCTATTTTTAAGCGCCCATTCTAATATAGGAGTATATCTATTTTTTATAAAACTCTGAAGACCATCGTGTATCACTTGCTGTATATCACTCCACCATTTTGACAGAAAATTATCTTTTGTGTCTGAATCCTCTTTTAAATGAGCCAAATGTGCTGGAAGAATTGTCAGAGATTCAATGAGAGAAAAAATCAAAACAACTATAGTAACGACAGGAATGATCCTCCATATTTTCCCTAAAGCCCCTTCAACTAGTATCATTGGCGAGAAAGTTACCATTGTAGTTAGAACAGCAAATATTACTGGCTTAGCAACTTGATATGCACCCTCCAATGCTGCATCAGGACCATTTAAACCTCTTTTTCTAAATATATGTATATTTTCTCCAACTACAATTGCATCATCAACTACAATTCCAAGGACAAGAATAAAAGTGAAAAGTGAAATCATATTAATTGAAACATCAAAAATTGGGAGCAGCCAAAAACCTCCCATAAATGAAATTGGTATGCCAAGAGAAACCCAGCCAGCGAGTTTAGGCTTAAGAAATAGAGCAAGTACTATGAGTACCAACGTTAAGCCCAAGATAGCATTCTCGACTAATAAATCAATTCTACCTCTAAGGATTACAGATTCATCTTTCATGGAGCTTAGTGAAACACCTGGAGGCATCATTGGCCGCTTTTTTTTCAGATATTTATGAACATTCTCTGCAATATCCAAAGCATTCTGATCTCCAGTTCTATATACTCTAATTAAATAAGCAGGCTCACTATTAAATTTTATATCATACTCAACATCCTGAAAACCATCTTTTATTTTCGAAATATCCCTTAACAATAAAGTAGAGCCATCTGACATCGAAAGCACAGGAATGGAGCCAAAATCTTCACCGGTATATGCCTGACCTTTTGAACGAATTAATATCTCACCATCATAGGTCTCAATAGCGCCACCAGGAACATCCATAGATGATGATTTTATTCTATTAGAAATATAATCAAATGATAGACCGTACTTTTGCAATGTCTGCTCTGAAACCTCAATAGATATTTCTCTAGGTTTTTTACCCAATCTCGTTTGTGTAATATTTGGAAGATCACTAACCTCTTCCCGAATACTTTCTGCAATACTGAGCAGACTTTCTTCATCAACTTCTCCATGTACTGCTATTGTAATCACTTCAGGTTGGCCTTCAAAACTTCTTATTGTTGGCTTTTCAGCTCCTTCAGGGAATGAAGTAATTCCATCAACTTTCGATTTTACCTCATCCTTAACGTCATCTAGATTATAGCCATTTTCAACTTCAACACTTATTGATCCATAACCCTCATTTGAGGTACTAGTTATTTTTTTAATTCCATTAATACCCTGAACCTGCTCCTCAATTTTCACACAAATACTCTCTTCAACATCTTCAGGGGATGAACCAGGATAAATTACAGAAACATTTATTATTGGAATTGCTATGTCAGGAAACACCTCCATTCGCAGTCTGGATAGAGTAAAAAACCCAGCAATTATAATAAAAATCATCAGCAGATTTGCTGCGACCGTGTTTGTGATAAACCAACGTATAATATTTTTCATAGTGTTAGTTTAGTCTTACTGGCATCCCATCAACGTAGGATGATAACCTGGTAATTAAAATTCTATCATTTTTATTCAAGCCATTAGAGATAAATGCAAAATCTTTTTCATACCTAATAACCTCAACTGATTTTCGTCTCAGCTTTTGATCTATTACTACCCAAATCATATCATCCTTAACCGCTGAGCGAGGAACAACAGTCACTCCAGGAAATGATGAGCCTTTAATCTCAGCATTAACAAACATTCCAACTTTAAACCTTGTATTAGATTTTGATATAGGAATTGTTGCGATTACTGATATCATTCTTGTCTTAAGATCAATTTCAGATTCTGATCGTACGATAGAACCATTTATCTCAAGCTCATCACCACCATAGCTTGTAGATAGCTTTACATCGGGACGGTTAGTTGAATTGATAGATGTGCCATCTAAAGGTATACCAAGAAATGGGATATCTTTATCTGCGATTGGTAACCTAACCTCAAAAGAAGCAGTCGCATATATATCTGCAACCCTGGCGCCAGGAATTAAATTCGTACCAAGGTCTACCATCTTTTTTCTGACCCTCCCATCAAAAGGTGCAATAATAGATGTCCTTTCGAGGTTACGCTTAGACTGTTCATAAGCTGCCTCAGCGGCAGCTAGTACTGCTCTTGCTTGAGCCAATTGAGGCTCTCTAAGTGTCAGACTAGAAGCATCGCCCTTGCCTACTCGCTTCCATTCAATACTGGCTAGATTTGACTCTGCTTCTTCTCTCTCTAATGCTAACTTTGCTTGGAATAAGCTAGACTCTGTTGATATGAGAGCAAGTTCATAATCACGTTTTTCAATTTTCATCAGAGTATCACCAGTTCTGAACCCAGCACCATCAAGAAAACTTTCAGAGACCCACGCTACTTTACCACTTAATTCCGATGTGATAAAGATTTCATGTTCGGGCCTAATCGTTCCCTGCGAACTAATTTTTGCACTAACTTCTGAAGGATACGCCACCATTGTCTCAACCAATTGTGGGATAATTTTTGGTTCCTGAAACTCTGCCTCTGGCTTAAGTTTAATCATTAGCACAAATAGTATAACACTACTTACTAAAATTATTATTGGACTATATTTTTTAATATATTTATTCATTATTAATCTCTGTATTTTGTATTAAATCTCCACCAAGAGCTAAAATTAAATTAAGCCTAGTATCAATTTTTGTTTTTTTCGCAAATAAAACCTGTGACCTTGATTGGAACCAGCGCTGCTGACTATCCTGGACAGCAATTAAATCTACTAATCCAGAATCATAACGCTCACGAGATAATTTGTATGCAGCTTCAGCTTGCTTAGCTGCTTCCGTATATGATTCTAATAAAATATTATTAGAATGCTCTGAAAACAATGTTTGCTCAACTTCTGAAAACGCACGAATTATCACTTTGATAAGTTCCTGCTTAGCAATATTCTGAGCTTCTTGTCTCATCTTCTTATTAGCCACTATCTTACCACCCTGAAAAAGAGGAAGAACCATGTTAACACCTTGAGACCAAACACCATAATCACTATTCAATATATCTTTTAACTCATTTGAGGATGTTCCAATAGAATTAGTTAATACAATCCCAGGGAAAAACAAACTAATCGATTCTGCTATACGATAAGACTCTGCTTCTGCTTTTGCTAAAGCTGATTTAATATCTGGTCTTCTCAATAATATATCTGCTGGTATGCTTGGTTTTACTGGAGGAATGCTGATTGGAAGCTCCTTACTTATAGGGTATGTTCCTTTAGGATATTTACCAAGAATAGACTCTAAATTTCTAACAAAACTAATATATACTAATCTTCTGTTTTCTAATAATGCTTTAGATGAAAACACAGAAGACTGAGTAAGCCTTACATCTAGTGATGATCGCAAGCCTTTTTCATATCTAGCATTTACCATATCTGCTAATTCTTTTACACTTTGGAGTGTCTCATTAGCGAGCTGATACTGATTATATGCTTCAACAGTAGCATAAAATAATTTTGCTAACTGAACTCTCATTGAAAAACTAAGGTAAGATAAATCATAATCAATAGATTCAAAATCTTTCTCCGCTGCCTTGCTCTGATTAAAAACCTTTCTCCACAAGTCTATCTCCCATTGCATAGATAGATTAAGTCCAAAATTATTTGAACTAAAGCTAGTTACTTCATCGCTATTGGCATTGGATTGCTCATCATTTTGATTTCCACCAAAAAAATCATCAGAAAGACCAAAAGCAGTAAGATTCTGCCTCCTGCTAGATCCAGATAATCCTGCATTAAGGGAAGGAAAACGATTCGCGCTATTTATCTTTTTAACCTGACTAGCCATTTCCAATCTCGAAGCTATAGTTTTCAGATCTGGGCTATTAGCATTAAACTCAGTAAAAACATTGTTTAAAACAGAGTCTCCAAAGGCTTCCCACCACTGACCAGCAAAGCCTGATGTATCAGGAATTGAATACTCCCATAAACTAGGAATAGATTTTGTAACAGATAATTTCTGCGTTGTTATCTTATCTGCACATGATATAAATAATGTTGTTATTATGATGATATATATATGTTTCATTTTATTTTAGTTGATGATTCAACTATATGATGTAATTAAATTGATTTTAAATTATTATATATTTTACCTAATATGCTTTTTAACATGTCAATCTCGCGATCACTAATTCCAACTCGAAGCTCATTCCGAGTTTGTTCAATAACTGGCATAACGTCGTTCATTAATTTTTTTCCCTTATTACTTAGAACAACACGCTTAACTCTTTGATCTATTTGATCAGGAAACCGAACTAAAAAATTCTTTTTCTCTAATGTATCTATTATCTTCGTTACACTAGTTTTATCTTTACCGCAATATTCAGCAATTTCTTTTTGCGATATCCCTTCTTGCTTCCATATCGGCCCTAGCACCATCCACTGATCTTGAGAAATATCTAAACCAAGTTTATGAGAATTTTGAATAAATCTCTTCGTACATAGCCTATCAACCTGAGACATTAACATACCAAGTCCAATCTCACTTTTTAGATCGTTATTGTTTTTCATTGCGTAAAATTAAACAAATATTAGTTGAAGGTTCAACTAAATTAACTATTTGTTTCTATATATTTTTTTACATCAAACTTTCTTTTACAGCCATTGTAATTCATATAACGAACTTTACCAAAAACTGGCCTTTCAAACCACGCTCTATCATGAATACCTCCAATGCTCCATGCAATTCCAGTATAGCCACCTGGATCTCTTCCATCAATTTGGTATTTATCATTTAAATCAATTGCTGTTTGATGAGCAGTTTCAGGATTAGGGCTCCACTCTAATATTTTTTTTGCCCAATACATTCTCATAAACCCATGCATTTTCCCCTTAACTTTCATCTCATTTTGTGCAGCGTTCCATAAATTATCATGTGTCTGAGATTGTTCAAATTGCTTAGGAGAGTAAATATATTCTCTCTCATCATTTCTATGCTCATTTAAAGTTGTTTTCGCCCAATCATGATATCCATCAAAAAAATCATAATTTTTTTCATAATGACAAAAATTATCAGCCAATTCTCTTCGAATAATCATTTCCTCTAAAAACGTATCTTTATCCTTAATAGGTATTATTGATTTATTAATTTCGAAGGCCACACGTTGCGGTGATAAATGCCCATAATGAAAATAAGGACTCATATTAGATAGTTTATTCAGGTTTGGATCATTCCGCTGAGTATTGTAATTAATGAGCCTGCTATTTAAATCATTTAATTTCCTAATCGCTTCTTTCTCGCCAGGCGTAATCCAATCTAAAGCTTTTACAGTAAAATCAATGTTTAATTCATCAACAATTTTATCCCACTCAATAATGTTTCTTTTATCTTTTGAGAACACAGGGTGTGATTTTATTTTTGGAATATCCGTTAAATATAGAGGCAGTAATTTTTTTATTTTAGGTCTTATTGTATAAGCAGCATATTCTTTTTTTATTGATGCTTTCCAAACTGGAATTATGTTATGAGCATCAACTTGAGTAACAGGTATAGTAACTTTTTCTATAACTTGGCTCAGCCTTTTTTTATAAACTTTTAAAGGGCTAAAGTCAGTCACTAAATGACCAACTTTATATTGCTCAATAAATCTTGGAATCTCTTTTTTAGCGCGACCATTAATCAAATAAAAGTTTATTTTTAGATCATTAAGCTTTTGACTAGTTTCCCTTAAACCATCAAATAAAAACTTATACTGCCTAATATTTGCATCTTTATAAAAACAATGGTAATTAAAACAAACGATTAAGTAGGCGTTGTTTTTTAATGCGATCTTTTGAGCTTCTAATAGCGCCCAGTTATCATCTACTCTTTTGTCGCGAACCATCCAGTAAAGGACAGAATCGCCTGCAAAAATTCCTTGCTTGAGAGTTCTTCCTCTTTCAGTTGAAGAGATCATTTAAGATAATAAAATTTCTAAATTTTAGATTAGCTTGTTTAATTCTTTATAAGTAAGAAAAGAAGTGTCTATATAGTTTTTTACATTTGGAAGCAGCTCAATTCCAGGACCACCAAAAATGACATCAACATTATGTTTTTTAGCAGAATTGTAAATTGACTTTACTTGTTTCTCAGTATTCTCAATATTATCATCTACTACTGACATGCAGCACTGCATATTGCAAAGATAGAATAAGATTTTATTTATCTTTTTATTTTTTATGACCTCCCCTAAGCTACCTAATTCTGCATGAGATCCTGTATTGTAAACATTATAACCTTTATGTCTTAAAACAACTTCAGACATAACAACCCCTAAATCTGGGAGATTATCTTCAAAATTAACACAGAGGGCAGATAGGCCATTAAAGTTACCATTTGGCTTATTATTATTTAAACTTTCTGTAGCTCTTGTAATTATTTTTCTACTAATAAATGCTTCAGCATGAGATATATACTTTTCATGAAGTGCCTTTTCAACAACCATACTCCCTGGTTCTATAATCTCATCAAAGATGATATCTACACTAACATTGTTCATGTATGTTCCACTGATGATAGTTTGAACAGTTGACTCATCAGACTCTAAACTACTATCAGCTAACTTAAAACTAAGCTCGCTAAATTGATTCTTTTTAATAAGTTCATATATTTTTTTATGCTCAAATTTTTCAAGCACTACCTTAGAATCTTTTAATGCATTCTTATTAACTTTATAATAATCGCGAACATTTTGCATTGTGAATTTGCGATGACCGCCTGCTGTTTTATAACAACCAATTGTGCCATTATCAGTCCACCTCTTTAAAGTTGAAACATTTACACCTAAAATTTCTGAAACTTCTTTTGAATTGAGATATCTCATTAAGTAAGTATAAGAAGAAAATACTGAATAAATCAAAATATTAATTGAGCGTTTTGAACTTTTTTTATAAAATATTATTTGAAAAATTATACGATGTTAGTATAATTTTACTATATGAAAAATTATTTACTCATAATAATCAATATGTTAAACTTTATCTATTCAAGTGATAATACTTCAACACAGAAGATTCCTTACAGCGTGTGGGATTCAGACTCCTCTAATATAGGACCTACTGAAGTCTGGTTTCAGGATTGGGTAGACTATACTAGGTTATTCATAAAATCAGTAAACGACACTGTAGAGATAGACAAACATCTTTATTCAAAAACAGATTTTAAAAAGACTTATTTAAATGATAGGCCAATTAAAAAGCCCACTTACATTCAACTTCTTGGTAACGTAATCTGGAAAGAACCACAAAATTGGAAAAATGGCGTAGTGAATAAGTTCAAATGGCATATTGATAGAGATCAAAATTGGAAATATATCAATACCTCCCTTGATGGTTCAGCAAAAATAGTGAATGAAAAACTGCATCTTAAAATCACTGACTATGATAAAGTGATAATAGATACCAAATCAAGAATCCGAAAATATAAGTGATATTTAAGAGAAAAATATTATTTGTAATTAAATATTTTGTATCTACACTAATGAAATGGTCAGTTTTTACAGTCGTAATAATCTTTATAATTTTGGCACCATTTTTACTATTTTCTTACTTAGGTAAATAATTTAGAACAGTATTCTTTTACCGTTTTATTTAAAGCCAACCTGGTACCTTCATCTTTCTTATCATACATTGAAACCATCATATTCATTCTGGGATTTCTCTTAAAAAACAATCTGTTTTTATTAATAAATCTCCAGTATAAAGCATCCCAAATTTTACACCAATCTCCTCTTTTATAGTCACTCATCTTCAGAATATAGTTACTCCCACTGATATATGGCTTGGTTGCTAGTAGCCCTCCATCTGAAAATTGACTCATTCCATATACATTTGGAACCATTACCCAGTCATAAGAATCTATAAAAAGCTCCATGAACCACTTGTAGACAGAATGAGGATTGATCTCAAGAAGCAACATTAAGTTACCAAGAATCATTAGCCGTTCAATATGATGAACATATGCATTACCTAAACACTTTCTAATAGTATTGTCCAGTGGCTCTATCCCAGTAGATGCAGTG